>MDTB01083923.1_pt1 | contig 10793 bp, 13 predicted proteins | sample 811161 | NCBI WGS metagenome assembly MDTB01 (sample SAMN05326650, study PRJNA326480) | marine metagenome | isolation source: seawater | place: Mediterranean Sea | collected 2009 | reverse complement strand
GGTAATATAATAGGATATGTATACTTGTATATAGGTTTATAAGAATCAGGTAAGGGGGCGGGGGTGAAGTCTTTGAAGGGGGGATATTGTGGATTGCATTGGAAAAGAATCTTCCACGTATTATCAAATAAGTTCCTCAACTGTAACTCAGCAGCAGCAGCTTCCTCCTTTGCCTTCTCAGCAGCAGCAGCAGCAGCTTCCTCCTTTGCCTTCTCAGCAGCTGCAGCAGCAGCTTCCTCCTTTGCCTCCTCAGCAGCAGCCTTCGCCTTCTCAGCAGCCTTCGCCTCAGCATCACAAAGTATATTTTTTAATATATATATGGCTTGCTCCTTATGTGCGTTCCAACAAGTACTTAATATATTGAGACGGGGCGCGAGTGATCTCTTACCTTGTATATTCCAATCTGTACGACCACTGGGATCCTCCTCAACCAATTCCCCCCCCCATCCATTTAAATCATTATCATCATTTTCGGCTGATTCTGTTTTAGCACTAGTATTTTCAAATCCTTCTCCAAAATCATGTAATGTATCAAAAAAATTTATAATACCTCGTTTAACTAATATTGCATAAAGATTTTTTAATTTTATATCTGTTATATTCTCGTAATCCAATTCATTATTATTATCAAACATATAATATTTTTTAATGGGGTGGGGGGGAAGATTTTCACCAAACTGTTTTTTGTAGCATGATATATTGTCATTTAAATTAATTTGTGAGATCACATTCTTGTCTTTAGCAGTATATTTTAGTAGGAGGTTCTCTCCACACTTCTTCGATATATTAAATTCAAATCCTGAATTTAAAAAAAACACATTAGGTCTGGTTTGGTCAAGGATCTCGTCTCTATTTTGAATATAGTTTTTAGAATAATTAGTACCAGGTCGTTCATCAATGTATGTTGCTAATGTATCACTTACTATAATTACAGGATTTTTAGGTTCTTCTACCACTTCTTGTTTCTGGTTGTAAAGGCTTTCTAACTGTTTCTGCTCCGCCTCATTAAGTTCCACCACTGAACTATTCGAGGATTTAGTAAGTTCCTCTTCCTCTTCCTCTTCCTCTTCCTCTTCCTCTTCCTCTTCCTCTTCCTCTTCCTCTTCCCCTTCCTCTTCCTCTTCCTCTTCCTCTTCCTCTTCCTTTTCCTCTTCCTTCGGGGGTTTAGTACTACCACCTATTAATTTATATGACCTTGTATATTTTTTATTATTTTTTAAATTCTGATGTAATTTTTTTTTTCTAGTCAATTTCATTAATATATTGTATATATTGTTTATATAATATATTTATTTGTAAAAAATATATTGATATTATATAAATACATATTTCTCTATAAATACATATTTCTCTATAAATACATATTTCTCTATAAATACATAAAATAATTCTATAAATTAAAATTAAATATTATTATTCTACATATTATATATATATAGAATAATGGGATCTACTGAATCATCTATGACCGTAGATGATTTTTCTCCTAATTCTAATTTCTCTGAAAAGCATAACATATCTGCTTGGACAAAATTTAAACCAAAAAATGATGATTATTATAAAGGCAACCGATTTTGTAAAATAAGTAGGTCATTATATCCACAATACACCCGTGGATGGTTATGGGGTTATTATGAAGATACTTCATATTATGAAAATAAAAATTGATTTAGAAATAGCAAATTAGAGAAATATAAAATTAGAGAATCTGAGATATCAAGATATAGAAATATTTGTTATTCCAGATTTCTGATATATAAAATTCTGTTGGATTATCATAAAATATCTTGAAATGCAAAATTATTATTTTGCCTTTAATAATAAAAATAATAATTTTATACATCCACGAAAATTTCTTGTTAATTCTGAAAATGGGATATCCGGGCAATTTATATCTACAACCTGGTTTAATTATCCTATTACAGATATAGATGATACAACTATACAAATCTTGCAGAATTATAATCCAAAATTAGGTATTCAGAATTTAGATTCTTCAAAAATAATATTAGAAGGCACAATAGATAAAGATACCATACAAAGAGCGTGTAATCAAAATAGAGCTGCTTTATTTAAAAATAATAATTTACAGTATATTGATACAGAAGTTAATGCTATTACTAAATCATATTCTCCTCCTGGAATTATTACTTTACGAATTAAAACATTTTATGATCGCAGTAATAAAGATAATTTAATACATACTTTTACTTTACCTGAATTTAATATATAAATCTGTAAATTATTCAAGATTCTATACAACATAATTTATTGTTATCAGTATTATTGTTATTACTATTGTCGTTGTCTGTTTTATTAGTATCGTTGTCTGCATTAGGTTTAGTTGTATCGTTTTTTTTAACAGAAACAATATTCCATTTTTCAAATATTTTTTTCTCTAATGTTTTCCGTTTTAAATTACATTTTAAACAAGAGATAACACAATTTGTATCTGTATGATTTAGAGAATTATCTATTCTATCTAAGGTCCATTGTAATGGATCTCTAACTTTATCGTATATTATTTTAACATTTTGATTACAATAACTACATTTATAATTATTATTTATTAATTTATCTATTAATATTTTTACAGGTATTATTTCTCTTGGTAATTTACTACGTTTTGTTTTATCTTGATTAAAATAGGAATAACTTTTTGTATATAATGTTTGATAGATATATTTTTGTTTATTAGAGAATTGTTGTGAAGTATCATCTTTATTGTGTTTATCGTGTTTTTTTATAAACAAAAATATATCATGTATTTCTGATATAGATATATCTCTCTGTTTATATTTTATATTTCGTACTGCTGGTTTATTAGAGAAACTATCAATATTTCGTTTTCCTGTTATACTTATACTTTTTTTATTAGACATATATATATATATCTGTTAAAACAATATCAACATATCTATGTATATATTATACATATGCAATATAATAATGATACTTCACAACAACAAGAAAATGAAAAAAACAAACAAAAACGGGAACAACGAGAAGATAATGCAATTAAATATAAAAATACTATGATAAATGGTATTAAATCTCTACCAAAAACTTCTCTAAATATAGATAAAGTTGATGTAGAAAAAATGATAAATAGTGAGATTAAAAACAATAAAAATCTAAGTTGGACGAGATTAAATAGAAATGAGAAATTAAATAAATTACGACAATTTGCAGAAATATACTGTAAAACTAATTCATTACATAATACATCAGAATTACAAGATTATTTTTTGAAGTCTATTCAAAGAAATAAATTTCAAAAAAGTACAGATGTTAAATATGATAAATCTAAACAAATTATTACAGCTGTTCCTAATTTAATTTATGTATTAGATACAAATAGATTTACATTAAGCCGTGGAGAAAATAAAGTTTCTACATTAGCTTCATTATCTAATACTAAATATACTCGGAAAAAAAAGAAATAAATGTAAAAAAGAAATAAATGTAAAATTGAATAATATATTATTTAGATATATTAATATATTATTAATATAGTTATTGATATGTTGCAAGCTATAATTAAAAAACTAAACTATAAATCACCAGTAGTTGACTTAGGTAGATGGGGTGTATTGTTAGATAAAAATAAACAAATTTTAATAGATCAAGCTAATATAGACAATTGTGGCCCTTGTGGTAATTATTCTGATGTATATATAAAACAACAATTTCATAATATAGAAAATAATATTGAATTGTATAGTAATAAAACAAAATAAACAAATATAAATAATATTACAAAGTAAACTATACTGGTATTAAGTAATATAATTAATATTAAGACTTATTTATTATATTTAATTTATATTGTTTTGGTTTTACATTTATTTTACAATTTAATTGTGGATATCGTTTGTATAATTTAAATATTGCTAACTCTTTCATTTTTGCTTCAATCATTATATCTATTGCTACATCATATTTATCAGGTATCTCTAATAAATAATCAGGAATTGTCTCTATATAATTACTATGATGTCCTACTCGTCCGCTTCCTTGTTCGCTAACATGAAATTTAGGTTTTATGTTTCGGTTAGACCATGTTTTCAATATATCAGATATATAATTTTCAGGAGGTTGAAATGATTCTTCTGGATGTAATAATTTATAACATTCAAAATGATGTGTATCAAATACTACTGGTATATTTAATTTTAAAGATATATTTAAACAATCTCTGATTGAAAATGAACGCTCACAATTCTCTAATACTAATCTATTTTGAACGTTTTGTGGTAATTGTTTAAATTGTTCACACCATCTTGTAATTGTAGCTTGTTTATCATTATATAAACCTCCTCCATGAACTACTATAACTGAATTATTATCCATATTCATTAAGTCTAAAACATCTGCATGATATTTTAAATCTGATATTGTTTTATTGAAATATTCTTTATTTAAAGTACCAATAACATTATATTGACCTGGATGAAAAGTTAATCTCATATTATATTGTTTTGCTTTTTCTCCAATTTCTCTCAATAAATCTAATGCAAAATCAAAACTATAATCATCTATTTTATTGTTTGATTTATGTGGAAATAAATCACTACTAAGTCTAAATACTTTTATACCATTTTGTTGATTCCATTCTATCATTTTTAATGTATCTTGCAAATTATATATAATTTTATCTCTCAGTATATTAAATCCGCGTTCATTAACGGTTTTAATTCTTACTGTTCTTGAAGCAAACACTGCTGGTTTTTGTTGTTTTAATGTTATATTTAAACAACATAATCCTAATTGAATAGGTTTATTGATACTCATATAAATAAATAGTTTTATGTATAATGAAAGCTTTATATATTAAAGTTCAATTTTAGTTGATTGTATTTTATATAATATGTGTATATTACATAATATATAATGGGTAAATTGCGTTCTAAACGACATCAAAAACCACAACAACATAAGCATAAAACACGCAGACACCGACGCAAAACACTTAGTATTCAGAATAAACGAAAGCAAAAACGAAAAAAAGTAGGTTCAGATAAAGAAAAAGGTACAGGTTTTATAAATATGAGTAAAATGGGAAGTTTATTTTTTAAATATGGTATGAATAAGAATAATCCAGTTTATCCTTATTTTGCCGAGGCAGAAGAGCAAAAAAAGGACAGTTTGAATGAAGAGGAGAAACAACAAGTATCACGTGAGATACAACAATACGATCAACAAACAAGAAAAAGAAAACAACAACAAATTGATAAACATAATGCAAGATTAATAGCTATTGAGAGAAAAAAACAACAAAGACAATATAAAAAAAAAAAATCTAGTTTACTAAAAAAATATAAAAGAACTTTATCTGCAACAAGAAAATTAGATACTCTGATAACATCCAGAGGATCTAAATTATCTAGCGCTATAAAACAATATCAAAAAGAAGAAGACGAAGAAGATAGAAAAGATAATAAGGCAAAACAAGAACTATCTAAACATAATAAACGACAAACTCAACTTAAAAAACAAAAAAAAGAACGACAACAACGAGCTTATCAGAAAATGATAAGAAATAATGCAATAAATCGTGCAACAGGTCGTCGTAATACAAGGGTTCATAGTAAGACACCGCGTAGTTTAAATACTACTACATATAGTGATTTATAACAGTTTATAGTGAGTTAATTTACAGAAGTTCTTGTATAGGATATTAATAAATTAGTATCTTTTGTAAATATATATTTTTTATATATAGATATATTATATGGTTAAACGCAAAAATCAAATAAGAAGAAAAAGGAGAACAAGAAGAAAAACAAGAGGGAGGGCACATGGACTTTTTGATAAAAAAAAATCGTCTCCATTTAGTGAAAAAGCATATAATAAATTAGGAGAAAAATATCAACACGATGCCTATACAGCAATTAAAGCTATAGTAGATAATTATGATGCGGCAGGAAAACTAGCAGAAGGATTTACTGCTTCTCAAGTAGATGGTATGTTATCTAAATTTGTAGATGAACCACAAAATATAGATGGATTAACGCGTGTTAAAATGTGGACATATCATTTATTAGATTCAAAAAGTTATTCACAGGGAGGGGATGCTTTTATGAAAGAAATATTTGATTTAAAACATACTACTTTATCATTAACACTTTAAAAGACTAATAATAGTTTATCTTATTATAATATATAAATGTCTACTTTTAACGATCTTTCATTGGATAAATTAGGTTGTTTGAAAGATTATACAAATGATTGGGATATGGATGATTTAGTTGAGGATTATTGTAGTGATTTAAATAAAAGTAATAAAAGGAAACGAGACAAAGTTTCACTACCTATTGAATATAAAACAATTGTATTAATTTGTTTAATATATTTTTATAAAAAAAACAAAATTCCATATCAGGATGAGTTAGCAATATTACAACAAATTGTTACCGATTTTAAGGAAGAGGGATGTGAATATATAGATTGTGAAGATTTAGACCATTTAAAAAACTATATAAAATTTCCTAATTATATTAATAACTCAATAGATAATATTGAAAAACTTCTTATACAATATAAAAGATTACCAAAAGCAATTTCAGATAGTGGTAATCAATTATTAACACCTAATGCATCATTAACTTTATATAGTGGTATAAGTAATTATAAAATAAGTATTTTAAAAAATATATTAATTCCTGCATTAGAATCTCGATTAGGCACTCCCCACCCAAACCCTAGGTCTATTACGTTACCTACATTTATATCTACATCATTAAATATAGATACAGCAATAAGATTTGCATCAGAAACCACTAATTGTAATAATGAAACATATAAACCAATTATACAGTTTCATATTCCTAAAAATAAATTACATGAATTTATATGGTGTCCTTTGTTTAAAAATAAAATTTTATTTCCGTGTCGGAAAGAACAATCTACTACTGAAAATGAAGTATTATTACCACCCGGAGCAGTATTTAATTTTTCAGACGATATACCAAAAAAAGTAGTTAAATTGATTAGTGGTGAAAATTTTGTTATATATAATCTTGTGTTTGATAAATATGACTTTGAAATATTTAACACAGATACAGAGACAAATATAGAGACAGATATAGAGACAGTTATGAAAGCAGATATGAAAAAAATTATGAGTTCTTTGTTTTGTTTGAAATGTTCAAATAAAAAACAGCGCACAGACGATATGGGTAGAGGTATACACTTTACAAAAAAAATGCGACAGCAAATATTACGACGACGACGACGATTAAGGCGGCGTAAAACAAAAAAACGTCAAGGACGTCGCCAACGTAAAATAAAAAAGACAAAAAGACAAAAAGACAAAAAAGACAACAAAGACAAAAAAAGACAAAAAAGATAAAATATAACAGTATTAGTTAATAATAAAAATTGATTTATATAAATATAAAGTTATATATAACTATAAAGTTACTTATAACTATAAATATTGCTTGTATATCAAAATGAAGTTTCAAGAACTATTTAGATTAATATGTCCTTGCTATTGCTATTCATATTCTGATTGTTTAAATGATGATTCAATGAATTATACTGATTATAATTATATAAGTCAGCATAATTCTGCTGATAGAAATGGAGATCTGATATAATTTAATAGATATATTGTAATTGATTTTTAAGTGAATTGTTATTATCACTCCAACCACCATCTTGTTTACCAATAACTGGTTCAAATGTATAAAATGTATATTTGTCTTGTAATGAATGCCATTCAACATCTATTGCTGATGCATATAACATTTTAGTAATTGGTATATTTTTATTATTACAATCTTGTATATGAGTATCCATTTCTTTTTTAATTTTTTCAACACTTTCTCTAAATACCTTTAATAATATATTGAAAAAATGTTTTTTAACTATATAACCAGAGGCGGTTGTTCCACCAGTTATTTTTTTAAATTTTTCTAAATCCGGATTATCTATATTTATTAAAGGATAATGATGTCCATATGTAAATAATGCTACATCCCAATCATTATTTTTAAATAATTTATTTAAATTGGTATTTATATAATCTTTTGGTTGTGTAAATCTAAAATCATCTTCTAATATTAATACTTTATTATAATTATTTTGTATAGCATATTCTAATGCTTTAATATGACTTAATCCACATCCTAAATGACCGCATATTAATGTTAATTCTGCATCTATTTTATGTAATTTTTCTTGTGGAATATCTATATTTTTTAATGTTTCAAGTAATCCTTTTTCTCTATCTTGTCTATGTTTTAAATTAATATATATAATTTTATCAATTTGATCCATAAATATATATATATATATACTATATATTTATCTATGTATACCGAATAATATACACATCTGATATCTATCTTTTGTTATCGTTTATTTAATACATCTCGTTTAGTTAATTTATAACCCCAGTGTTGTAATGTTTGCCGAATAGCTGGACTAATTTTATGATTATTCCAATCTTTTTTTGTTCCTTTTTTAAATATCTCTGTTATTAACCATTTTCTAAATCTACCATTTGGACCAGCTAAATTTTTCCATCTATTTATTTGTCGTTGGTCATCTGAACTACGTTTACCAGAATAAAAATCACAATACCATTGCACCCATCCATATGGATGAGATTTATTAATCCATCCTTTATCTTCCCAAAATTCAAGAGTTGTACCTACTTTAACACCGTATTTATTGATATTAATATCATATTTATCCCAACTCTCCGATAAATGATCTTCTGGAATATTTTTCCACCATGATTTAGGATATTTTTTGTGTTGATTTTTTAATTTATTTTTATAAAATTTAGATTTAATAGGTCTCCAATATGTTCCACCAAAACTACCTAATTTAAATATCTCTCTTGGAGATAAGTTTGGCGTAAAATCTGGATAATCTTTAAATCGTAAATAATTGGATGTTTTGCGTGATTTATTGTGAGATTTATTGTGTGATTTCTTTTTTCCACCAACTTTTATTTTTTGAGTTTTTGTAATTGATTTATTTTTTTTAGCATCAATGGCTAATTTTAATGCTTTACTAGATTTACTGCAATTCTCTTTTAAAATATTGAAATCAATAATAGATGCTTTTCCACCAGATATAGCAGATGCTAATCGTGCATATCCCCACGAATGTGCTGTTTGATTTGGGCGACTACCACTAGAGAAATATGCACCTTGTCCTTTTTTAACAATTTTGGAGAGTCCTTTAATATTACATTTGGTAGCATTTGCGAGTTGTTTAGAAGGTTTTATATCAGATACTTTGTATATGGATTGTGCGTGTGTAATATGATTAGATTTTTTAGATTTAAAGCCGGGGATTTTTTTTCTAGTATGGTATTTGTTTTGTTTATATAAATTTTTAGATTTTATTAATTGTTTAATTTGTTGTTTTTTTGATTTTTGACTTAATGTAGATGGAACATATTTTATAGGTATTTTCATTATATATATATAAATCAATATTAAATACTAATAAATATTAAATATAAATTGATATTAAATAATAACGATTAGAGAATGAATCAATCAGAAATTTCATTATTACAGCAAGATATATATATTTTGGTAGAGAATTATATTAGAAACAATATTCTTGATTTCTCTAATCCTTATTTCAATTCTGATATATATATATGTAAATACTATAATAACAATACAATTAAGTTTATGTGATGTTGATATGGATATAATAGATAATTTAATATATGAAATAATAGATTTATATTTTATAATAAATGTAGATATTCCTCCTCGTCAAGAGAAATATATTGATATTGATTTCTCTAATGAAATGAAAAATCTGATAGATAATCAAATTAAACGATTAGATAAAATAATAATTCCAGCACAACGTACAGAAGAATGGTATTTATTTAGAGATAAAGTATTAACAGCAAGTAATATATGGAAAGCTTTTTCTACGCAATCAAATATAAATTCTCTCATTTATAGTAAATGTGTTCCAAGTAAACGTATTAAAAAATCAAAAGCGATTAATCCAAATAGTCCACTACATTATGGACAAAAATACGAGCCGGTATCTACTATGTGGTATGAACATCAGTTTAATACAAAAATAGGTGAATATGGGTGTTTACCTCATAAACAATATAAATATTTAGCAGCATCGCCTGATGGAATAAATATAGATAAAACGAATAGTAAATATGGAACAATATTAGAGATTAAAAACATAGTAAATAGGGAAATAACTGGGATACCTAAATTAGAGTATTGGATACAGATGCAAATACAGTTAGAGGTATTAGATTTATATGTATGTGATTTTTTAGAAACACAGATAAAAGAATATGATAATTATGAGGAATTTATACAAGATGGTACATTTAACAAAACTAAATGTGGTAAGCAAAAAGGAGTAGTAATATTGTTTACAAATAGTGATGGAGATTATAAATATGAATATAGTGAATTAGATTTAACATTAGAGAAATATGAGGATTGGAATGAGAATATAATTAAAACGAATCAATTAGATAATTATAATTGGATCTCTACATCATATTGGAGATTAGAAAAGGTATTAATAACAACAGTTCAAAGAAATAAAGCATGGTTTAAAGTTGCTAAACCAGTAATAGAAAATATATATAATATAATATTGAAAGAGAGAAAAACAGGATATCAACATAGAGCACCTAAATCGCGTAAAACAAAAACAGATCCAGAAACAAAATGTATGATTCCATTAGAGAAAACAGATAGTATTAATTTAACTATAGAAACCGAACCATATAAATAATATTATATAATATATATATATATATATGAAAG
>MDTB01076178.1_pt1 | contig 10793 bp, 10 predicted proteins | sample 811161 | NCBI WGS metagenome assembly MDTB01 (sample SAMN05326650, study PRJNA326480) | marine metagenome | isolation source: seawater | place: Mediterranean Sea | collected 2009 | reverse complement strand
GGTGAAGTAGTCATGGAAACGCCTCAGAATCAGAAGTTCTCCGATTCTTTGATCTCGGCCTGGAGCTCTCCCATCCAGTACTTCTTGCAGTTCTCCTTGGTGAGGAAATGTTCCTTACTGGAGAAGTTGTGATTGTAGTGATTATCTTGTACAGAGGTAAATTGTGTGGGCTTCCTTTTGTGGAACTTCTGGAGGACGTGTTGCCTCATATACTGTCTAAATTTCAGCGACTTTGCACGGTTGTAACCTTTGGGGGTCATGCCCTCCCATAAGAGTTCAAATCTCTCCGCCTTTTCATCGACATGCTCACTCATGTGCCACCCTCGCTTTCCGGGCGACTTAACTTGTCTTTATGATGTTCACCCTTCACAATGCCTCTAACCATCTTTAGGTCCGGAGTATTATCTTCCTCATCTGGGACGTGTTCCAGAGGTGCCAGAAAGCTATTTTTCTGTTCTTCAGTTCCCTCCATTTCCAAGTCCGTAGATAGTGACTCAAGCCTTTTCCTCAAGTCTTTTCGAGTCTCCTGACGTAGTAACTCTTTGGCAGTTTCTCTTAATTCTGTGCCACTCAAAATTATTGAAAGGAGCCCTATGCAGGCCTTTCTCAATTCGTAGTCCCTGTCCCGTGCCCCATCTATTACCATCCTTGAAACTCTTGGACTTTCCATATTCAGCTTCTTTAGAGCACCTATCGCAGACTTCCTCACCGCCGCGTCATCATCAGACATCGCAACCTCGACTAGAATGGCTGCAATACGTGGTTCCGCTCCAGCAAGGGCATTAAGGGTCTTTGATGCTCTTCTCCTGACTTCAGCATCCTCATCTTCCAGGCACCATCCAATCAAATCCCATCCTTCTGCCCCGCCTTTGGTTGCCAAAACTCTCAGAATAGAAGACGCCCTTCTTCGCAGGTCAACATCTTCTTCGCGGATCAGCTCGTCAATGTGAAGACATCCTGTTTCCGCCCATCTCTGGGATGTAAATTTCAATGCTTTAAAGGCACTCTTTCGATGTTTTTCGGCATTGTGCCTAAGCTCTCTTCTCAGAACTTCCTCACATCCTGACGGAAAAACAGGCGCCATTTTAATAAGAGAATTCATCGCCTCTTCCCTGACTTCAACAGAGTCGTCCATCAATCTATCAGAGAGACATCTGATCAGCCCCTCATGTTTCCTTAAGGAGAACGAAGGCATACTCTCCAACGCCGTGCCTCGAATAGAGTCACTATCATCATCCAGACAATCAAGGAGAATACCATGGGCGGTTTCAATATCACTTTCAAAAACACGGTTCAGTGCCCTAATGCCATCTTTCCTTCTCGCAAATCCCCCGCCTGAAGTTCTTGGTAGATCTAACATCTCCAACTCCCCAGATGCCAGTTTTAGGATATCGGCCCTAGGAATGACCTCCCAAGCTCCAGACATAGGAAGAAGGGCCCTAATGTCAGAATCTTCTTTGGCACTCGATTTCCTAAGCGCTCTACCAGTTCGTGGGTCTCTGGCCATGTATTCCTTGGCCATGGGACTCAGACGGCCGCACTACCTCGTCCCTATTCAAGTGACTGCCGTCATGTTTATGCAGCAAAATCCTATTCACTAACAACCTCGCAGTTGCTCACATGGGAAGTATCGACGAGGAGTTGAGGAGAATTATCCACGCCACATTTTCAAACTCGATTACCAATGAGCTACCTATTGACGAACTAGTGAGGATATGGACTCTTGATATGCAGTGGATGGAACCAGACCTAGCTCCCCAAATTATACATAAATTGTGCGGAACGGGATGGTTGAGTAATACAGATGGTAAACTGTCCCCAAATCGTCATGTCGTGCCCCTGGTTCCCCCGTTTGGTTGGAGTCCGATCATTAGGGGTTTGCTAAACCCTCCCCAACTAGTCGTCAATCCCATTGAAAAGCCTCGCAAAGTCATTCCTGAGGGCGATGCAGAATCACAGATTGTGATTGTTGCAAATCAAAATTATCCACCAGATTGGGCCGAAGCAAGTATCAAGCCAATGATCGCATGGATTTCGGAAGAATCGGGACTGCCAATGAAAGAGGTTGTCAGACGGGCGCAAAGAAAGAGGAGGGCGCTGGGCCCAGTTACTCTCTGGATGGCACTATCTCTGGTTGCGAGGGAGCAAGGATTGAATATGTCGAAAATCGCGGAACTAATCGGAAATCCGAGTTAGGATACGTTCGATGTTCTGACTTCGGCCGCAAGAAGGACTGGTAGAACAATTAGAGATAAAATCAACGAGAATGCCACGGCAATAGAACTTACTATTCCAAAGTCGCTTATCACTGGAATCGGAGACAGCATTAATACCAAGAATCCACATATTGTGGTTCCTGCGGACATCAACAGGGCAGTGCCGGTTGTAGCATACATCTCTCTCATTGAATCCCAAACGCCCATACCAGAACTCCTATTCTTCTCGAATCTTCTCCAAACATGTATTGAGTAGTCTATTCCCAGACCAATCGTCAGAGCAGTGATCATTATGGTAAGAACATTCCAATTTAGCCCGAGCATAGCCATAGAGCCAACAACCCATGCCCCAGCCAATCCAACCGGAAGGATGACCACCAAAGATTGTCCAAGCCTCCTAGTGAGTAAGAACAGGACAAATATAGATACTAGAAGGCTTATTGCTGTTGACTCAACTTGTGAAACAACCAGCCCGGACAGAATTCCGTCTATCATAACTACATCTCCAGAGGCGTAGGCCCTACAATCAACAAGCCCGTCACTATCCTCAATTAGTGATGCTTGGTGCTTGAAAACCTCAGAAACCCTTGCTGAATCTTCACTGGTCTTAGCCACTACATCTATACTCATTTTCAGAAATAGTATTCCCGAAGAATCCTCAGTCAATGCTACATGATCTGAAACTCTATCAGACCAGGTTTGTCCCCTCAGTGGGTCGCCTACAGATTGGTTTGATAACAATGAAGATATTGCTGAGGTCAGATCCCCTTCTACGAATCCATCAGAAATCCCAAGCTCGCCATCAAAAATTGCAAGATGGAATTCTTCTCCGAATGACTGATCGCTATCCACGGCGTCTCTCAATATTGGATACAGGCCGTCATAAGATGGGCGATCAGATGTTGTACTCGTCGGGTTGACTACTTCAGGGATACCAGAAATTCTAGTATCTAAGAAATCCATCGCCCTAAGGAGGTCAGATTCTCCTGATATTGAATCATCTCCGACAGGAGGCTCAATGAAAATATCAACAGTTTTCCAAGCCGCGGCATCATATGAATCATAGATATCCTGTCTTACTTGCATTACTTCCATCTCATCCTCAGATAGGAAATCAGTTAATTCGAAACTAGTATCTAATTCCATTACGGCTATCGACACAGAGCCAGTGGTTACAGCGGCTACAGCCAGCATGACCCATACTGCATTCTTCCTCTGGAACTCTGTGGTATAACTGGCCAATTTGTCAAATTGTAGGCCAGCAGATGTTCCATTTCCGATCCCCCTCTCTGCCACAACATGTACGGCGCCCACGGTTACTGTACTGGCCAAGAAGGCAGATATGACCCCAAGCGCCAATGTTGCGCCAAAGGTTCTCAGTGGAGGTAGGGGGGAGAATGAATTCGAAAGGAATGCAAAGACAGTGGTAACAACAGCTAGCATCAAAGCTACCCTTATCGAGTCAAAGGACTGTACCCAAGCAGCCGCCGCAGAAGCTGACGATCTTCTCGCCTTCTCGTATCCTCTCTGGAGGTGAATTGAGTAATCAATGCCCAATCCGAGGACTACTGGCGCTACCGCTACTTCCAGAATTGAGAATTTCATGCCTAATAGGGTGATGGTTCCGTATGTCCATATCAATGCTGCAGATAGACTCAAGAGAGGCGCGGCAACCATGATCACAGAACGGAAAGCAAGTGCTAGAACTGCTACGACAACTGCTATGGATATCACGAACAACCAAATCATTTCATCTAGTGTCTTATCGTTGATATCGCTACTGATTAAATCATCCGAGATTACTCCATAAGATAGGCCAGAGCTCCCCTCGGAATTCAAGTAGGATCTAATCTGTTGTGCTACTTCTTCCCTTCCGTCTCTATCCAAAGTCCCATTCAGCTCGATAACCCAAAGCGTACTTGAAGCAGTAGGAGTTGGTTCTCCGTTTCCATCTTCAAGCCACTCGCAGACTTGATCAAAATCAAAATCAGTATGGAGCATAGCAGATGCCGCAAAAGAAGCAGTCGCCAAGGCTCGCTCGTCTCCCGACGCTTCAATACAATCTTCACCTTCATCCAAAACTAACTCTAACAAGCCCCCCCAATCAGCAAATCCTGAGATCCTTGAATCATCATTCGTTCTTTCATCGATCGTACGTTGAATCGCATCAGCCGCATTGATATGAGAGGAAATACTACCTTCCGGGACCATGAAGTTAATTGCTTCCATATCGTCAAGTAATCCTGATAGTTGTTGAATTCTCAGGACATTTCCACTATCTTCAGATTTCACATGGACATATATTCGATGGCCAGAAGGCGGAATCATCTCATCAATCCTATCCACGGCTTGCCCGGATTCGCTATCAGGGGAGAACGATTCTAAGTCTGTTGTGAAAGCCGGAAGCGGTATTATGACACTAGCCATGAATACTGTAAGCAGAATACTGACCATCAGGGAAGGTAAAGCTAATCTCTCGAAAGCCGATACCAGCCTATCTCTGGCTTCTTGGTCTCCCATGAGTCAAGGCCAAACCGACTCACTGTTTAACTTAGGCTTACATCAAGCCCCGTAGGAGCTACTAACTTAGGAAAGCCCTCAAAAGGGAGTGTCTGGTCGGTCTGCTGTCCATGTCAATAAAAGTACTAATGAACGAAGGTCGAGAACTAAGACTTAGGATTTCAGGAGAGACGCACACAACCCTTCAGCTTTTCAGATCAAGGTTGAACGAGAGCCCAAACGTGGAGTACGCTAATTTTTTCCAAAAGCATCCAGATTTGGACGAACCCGAACTTTATGTTAGAGCTGTAAAGGGAAAGAATGCCGAGAAAGTGTTTAGGGACCTATGCGCCGGAATCTCCAAGGAGTTCTCAGGGCTAAAACTCTGAGGATGGTGAGAACGTGCCAACAGATGGCATAGAGGAATCTATAGGACTCGTTGGCTGGGCATTTCCGGACGATGGCGTGGGTGGCATTCTGAAGGTTAGAGTTGAAGATTTTAGAGTGGAGGAAGTTTCCCGTGTTCCTGCTTTGGACCCAAAAGGAAGATTTACCGTAGCCAGGGTCACTTTAACAAATTGGGAGACCAATAGGTTCCTGAACCGACTATCCAAACAGTGTGGAATCAGCAGAAATAGAATTTTTGCCTCAGGCCTGAAAGACAAGAGAGCAGTTACCACACAGATTCTTGTTATTGATGCAAATATCAAGAAGGTAGAGTCAGTTGAAATCCCCGATTGTGATTTAGAAATTCTAGGAAGGACTCATCAGAAAGTTGGGATGAGTGATCACGATGGAAACAGATTCGTAATAACAGTAAGAGGTTGTTGTTTTCCCGACGGTAAGCCGATGGATGGAAAAGAAGCACTAATGAGAGTGAACAGGATTCGTGAGGGGCTTTCAGAGAGTTTGGGGGCTGATGTGTTCCCCAACTGGATCGGTCCTCAGAGATTTGGTGCCAACAGGCCGGTTACTCCATTGGTGGGTATGGCAGTCATTCAAGATGACTATGAATCCGCCGTTGACTTGTATCTGGGAATGCCAGGAGGGAGGGCCAGTGAGGAAACACATAATTTCAGGAAAGAATGGAGGGAGACCAAAGACCCTTCTTCATGTCTGGAAATAATTCCCGGCCATCTAGGGTATGAGAAGGAAATGCTAAGACACCTTGAGCGTAAGCCAGATGACTGGCTAGGATCGTTCAAAACCCTTCCAAACTCTCTTCAATTGCTAATGGTTCACTCGTTACAATCGCTGGCATTTAATCATACACTTTCGAATAGGATTTCCGCTGGGATGAGCATAATCGACCCCGAGATAGGCGACATAGTCGCTCCTACCAAGCCAAATGGGAGAATAGATGTATCCAAGATGGCATTAGTCAGTAAAACCAACCTAAACAGATGTATCAGAAATTGTAGGCTTGGCAGGCTTTCCCTAACTGGTCCACTTCCTGGTAGCGAATCTACGCGAACTCTCGGAAAACCGGGGGAGGCAGAGTCAAAAGCGATTATTGACACGAAATTAGAATCATTGAATTGGAGAGTAAAGAGGATACCCCGGCTCTCTACGAGTGGGACTAGGAGGCCATTATCAGTCCCGTTTACTGATTTTTCGGTGGAGGAGGCGACAGAAATACCCGATTCTTCTGAGAAGTCTAAGAGATGGGACGAGGCTCCTCTGGAGGGAGATAGGTGGAATCCCGATGGAGCATCGCTAAGGCTCTCTTTCACTCTTCCGCCCGGTACCTATGCCACGGTCCTCATGAGGGAATTCATGAGGTCACCGCTGGACCACTACTGATCAGAGCCTTCCCATTTCCAAGGTCTCGATTTGACCAACTAGGGGGTCAGTTCCCCTAACTCGTGCTTCGAACTCGTCTACTGTGCCTTCTCCGTCTTCTAGGACTGCTTGAACCTCGATGAACATCATTCCGAAAGCCAATGGCTTAATTTCGAATGTCTGAACTTCTTGGAGCTCCCCGATCCTCGAAGCTATTCCATCGTAATCTGGTCTACCTTCTTCTGGTTGATCCATAGTAACCTTGTATTTCACTACTACATGTCCCATATTTGTGCCTCCTATGGTCCCTGAAAGCCACATTCTGGACAAATGTAGGGAACTCCCTGAAGCCTGCATCTCCTGCTTCTGCCAATGGCATACCCGCATGTTGGGCATGGAAACGAGGTACTCTTGGAATCAACCAAGGGTAATCCTGATGCTGTGCAAGTGTTTGTCCGTGTTGACATTCTAGTTCCTCAACGAGGCGCCGAGCCACCTCCCCCTTTTAGCGTTGACCGAAAGTATGGTTGAGTTTATGCAATGATTGAAATGGGGTTACTCCCCACTCAATACGGAGTGGTACAATGACTGAAGAGGAGCTATCTCTGACCGGACAGCAGAACGACCTATCTTCATTCGTCTCTGACGAGGGCGGAATATGGAGTTTGAGACAAGTAGAGAAGGTCAGAGGCTGGAACAATATTGAGTATGGTGCAGGCCTATCCGGTAAGAACACGCCTTCCACTGGACTTTCCATGAACAGGGCATACATCCCTCCTGGTGGAATTGCCAAGGCCCACATACATGTTGATTTTGATGTGATGATTTACCTGCTCAAGGGAAGCGTTAGGCATGAGTACGGTCCCGGATGCAGGAAATCAGTGGTCCACAGCGCAGGGGACATGTTCTACATCGAACCCGGTCTCCCTCACGAGGTATTCAACACCTCTGATACAGAATGGGTGCATGCCATAGTTTCTCGATCGGACGCGTCAGAGTGGCAGAACATAGCGCCCTATGACAGGGACTCCGAGTGATTACTGAATGCTCAGCTTAGGGCCTAGCTAGAGAGCTCTAGTATTATTGGTCCGGGATTTTTCCAATGAAACCTCAGCTCCGACCCATTCAACCCATCGTTACCGACTAGGAAGAGCTTGTTACCCAAGGGGGTCAGAAATCTTGGATTGCTGCTCGATAAACTGTTAATATCTATATGCGATGTGGTATTACTTGCCGACTCATAATAATGTAGCTCGTCTCCATCGTCTGAATCATAGGCAGCGAAGTATAGCCTATCTCCCAAGGGAGTGAGATAATCGGGATGGCTACCATACCCAAACTCATTAATTTGAATCATCACAGTACCGGATTCTGTTCCATCACTCTTCCACAACTCATCTCCAGACATCCCATCGTCTGCAGTGAAGTAGAGGGTCCCTTCAAATGATGTTAAACTTCGAACATTACTACTCGTTGAGCCATTTGCAATGTTCTTTACAAGAGATGTACCGGAATTAGTTCCGTCACTCTTCCAGAGCTCTCTCCCATTATCATCTGTGGCTACGAAGAACAACTCACCCCCTATTGCCAGCTTTTCGCCGGGCGAGCTGTCACTACCATTTTCAGCTATGTTTGAGACAATACTTGTTCCAGATAACGTTCCATCACTCTTCCACAACTCTTCCCCAGCAATCCCATCATCTGCAGTGAAATAGATAGATCCGCCCATGGACTCGAAATGGACTGGGTCGCTATTAGAATCTCCATTTCTAATGTCTTTAACTAGCTCAACACTAGCCAGTGGACTGCTAGTGTCGATTACGAAAAGCTCCCTGCCAACATCGGTATTTACTGCTCCTTGATCCGCATTTGCACTGAAGAAGATTTTATTCCCGACTTTCTTAAAATCCCTTGGCTGACTGCCGACCATGTCTACCAAAGCGCTCCCCCATTGGGAGGATGGCCAAGACGTGCTTGGTGACCGCAGATCTGTTATTTGTGTAGTTCCGGACTCCGTGCCATCAGAGAACCACGGCTCTTCGCCTCCTACCCACCATGGATTACAGATAAATGCGGAGAAATATGCGACATCGAAACCACGTTCAGATGCAGGAATCACGGTGATTGAGTTCACACCGGAATAGACAAACTCAGGAAATTGAGAATTGACTCCTCCGATTACCTCTGTACACCAAAAGATGTTAGAGACCTGTTCTGTACCCACCTCTGTTCCATCTGTCACGTACAACTCTCTTATCCCATTGAACCTTTCATCGCCTGCCGCGGCCGAGAAGAAAATCTTCTCGTCACCTGCGACAATCTCACCAAAGTCTGTTCCGGGATTAATGTCTACGAGAGCTCCTCCGACGATTGTCTGGGTAGGCGGAGTGAGGTCTTTGATCATGTACGTGCCACCCAAAGTGCCATCCGACCTCCAAAGTTCCCTACCGTGCACACCATCGTCTGCTGTGAAGTAAAGTATTCCTCCCATTGTGACTAGATTCTCTGGCTGGTAGGTAGATGAGATTCCTGGATGGATATCCCTCACTAATCCGCTATCCCCGGGGCATTCTCCAAATATTGTAACTACCTCTGTTCCTGTCAGATTACCATCAGATTCGGAAATATCTTGGCCCCCATCATCGTAACCAATCTTCAGTCTTGGACCAGGATTCGATAAAGGACAATCCTGAACATCGAAGTAAAGCTCCGTTGTCAGCATGTCGTATCTATCCAAAGCGGCTTGTAGTGTGTTAGTCAATTCTAATATCTCATTCTCCTTTATTGATATCTCGTTTTCCGCATCCAAAACTTCTTGTTCCAATAGTGATATTGTATTGCTTAGGTTGCTAATTTGAGATTCTAATTCTGATATTTCGTCAGATTGATTCTCTATGGCATCCTGATAACTCTGATGTAGCACATTTATTTGAGTAGTCAGGTTTAGAATCATTGAATTTCTGTCTGCAAGATTCAGAATCATACTCTCCAATGATTCATTCGCCGAAATCAACCTCGACTCAATATCAAAGAGTATGTCGTTAGAATCAATGAGAGTTTGGCTCAAGTCCCCGATCTCAAGATTCAATTCCAGATTCTGTGTGGTCAGATTGTCCACCTGAGCTAGGAGTGACTCAATTTCTGAATCTTTTTGTTGTGATGTTTCATCTCCCCCAGTACAACCTGAAATCAGGGATAAGGATAACATCAGTGCCATCAATAGACTAAGCTTTTTCATATACCTGCGTTGAAGTCAAGGATTAGATGCTTTCTGCTTGGAAGGTATTATTCTTCCCTCCTAGAAAGTTTACGTAGCCCAACCAAAGTAGCAATCTCCTCGTCTGGATCATTCCGATTTGTGACAATTCCTAAATTCTTCAGATGATCGGATACCTGCTCCATAGCAGTCCTTCCATTAGCCCCCCTTCTAGCTCTGGGAAGTTTATTTCTGCAGATTAGGTATGTCTCCGATGACGCATTCCTAGACGCGGTCGGAGCATATCTCTGAACATTTGAGAACCTGTCTTTGGCCGCATCAACCAGTCCCTCGATCCCAGTCCCCTGGAATGTCTTGGTTACGAATGTCCCGCCCGGTTGGAGAACCCCGATGGCCACATCAAGAACAGTGGTGGACAGCTCCAGAGATATGGCTTGATCAGTATCGTATCTACCAGTGAGACTTGGAGAGATATCACTGATTACGACATTCAACATCCTGCCCTCCAAGAATTCTTCAACCTGCGTAATTGTTGCATCCTCAGTGGCATCGCCAATGATTAGCTTAGCCCCTTCAACAGGAGAAGTAGCTAGTAGGTCGACTCCGACGACCAATCCGTTTTCTCCAACCTCCTCAACGGCTACTTGGGTCCATCCTCCCGGGTGACAACCTATGTCGAGAACAGCGTCCCCTTTCCTCATCACTGAGAACCTATCTTGGATTTGCTTGAGTTTGTATGCGGAGCGAGCCCTATATCCCTTAGACCTAGCTTCTCTCCGCCATGGGTCACGACGATTCTCCTGGTACCATCGTTTGCTCATACACTCTCCGCAATGGTTTGAGTTATCAACTAAGGGATTGCTGAGGGCACTCAAAGCCCAATCTCAGATATGAGTGCACGTGCCGTATGCCTAATGGCCTCTTCAGAAGCTAGATTGGGTTTGAATCCAGTTTCCAGAAGACGACTGACTTCGAGGGAGGTCTTGGGGACATCTCCGGCCCACCCCCTATCTCCTCCGGTATACTCTATTGAAACGCCCTCGAGACCACTCTCCTCTACGACTATCTCAGCTATTCTT
>MDTB01057099.1_pt1 | contig 10793 bp, 10 predicted proteins | sample 811161 | NCBI WGS metagenome assembly MDTB01 (sample SAMN05326650, study PRJNA326480) | marine metagenome | isolation source: seawater | place: Mediterranean Sea | collected 2009 | reverse complement strand
GTCGCAAGGATTTGGCCATCCAGCATTTCCTGTTGATACTCATATACATCGTTTAGCACAAAGATGGGGTCTTACTAATGGCAAAAATGTTGTACAAACAGAAAAAGATTTAAAAAGATTATTTCCTAAAAAATCTTGGAACAAACTTCACCTTCAAATAATTTATTATGGAAGAGAGTGTTGTAAGGCTAGAGAATGTTATGGTTTATCTTGTAAAATCTGTACTACTTGTTATCCTAATAGAAAAAAACCATTTATAACTAAGAAAGCATAAATAATGAAAATATTAGGAATTGGGAATGCAATTGTAGATGTAATTTGCAAAGTAGAAGATGATTTTATTTCTAAAAATAATCTGACTAAAGGCACCATGAAATTAATTTTTGATGACAAAGAGTTTGAAGATTTACTATCTAATCTCAAAATAGAAAAAACTGTTTCAGGAGGGTCTGTTGCTAATTCAATAGTTGGTTTATCTCAACTTGGAAATGAAGTAGGTTTTATAGGTAAAGTTAATGACGATGATCTTGGTGAAAAATATGAAGATGGTCTAAAGCAGGAAAATGTTAAATATTTTTATTCAAAGAAAAAAGAAGAACTACCTACCGGAACATGTTTGATCTTAGTAACACCAGACTCTGAAAGAACAATGTGTACCTTTTTAGGAACTGCAGGTAAAATAAATGAAAACGACGTTAGCTCAGATGCAATTAAACAAAGTGATACAATACTTTTAGAAGGTTACCTTTGGGATGAAGGTGAGCCTAAGAAAGCTTTTGAAAAAGCAATTCAAAATGCTAACAAAGTTGCAATGTCTTTATCTGATCAGTTTTGTGTTGACAGACACAAACCTCATTTTTTAGAACTGGTTAAAAACAAATTAGATATCACTTTTGCGAATGAACAAGAAATAATGTCATTAATAGATGCAAAGTCTTTTGATGAAGTAATAAGTTTTTCTAAATCTCTTGGCAAAATAATTGTTTTAACAAGAGGTGAAAAGGGAGCTGTTGCTATTAATGGAGATGATGTAGCTGAATGTGGAATTAAAGAAGGTCTTAAAATAGTTGATTTAACTGGGGCTGGAGACCTTTTTGCAGCAGGTTTTTTACATGGACATGTAAATAATATGACACTTAAAGAGAGTTTGGACAAAGGAACTGAAATGTCTTCTAAAGTAATTCAACAAATTGGAGCTAGACTTTAAATAATTATTTTTTCTTTCTTTTAAAACTACCCTTGCCCTTTTTTGGCTTTATTACTCGAGTTTTATATTTTGGTGTTAATAAATCTTTAGCAATAAAATTTTTTTTTGGTTTCATGATTATTTTTTTCTTAGCCAGAATTGGTACATTCCTTGAAATATATCTGGATGTTTAATCTCAAATTCATTCCAATTTATCAAAGATGTAAAATTTTTATCATCTTTATAATAATTTGAGTAATCTTTTTTTAAAGAAGAATTTGCAAAACCTAAAAATTCTAAATTATATTTTTGAATTAATTTTGAAATTTTTGGCAAAGTAAAGCGATGCTCTTGAACATGAAAAACTAAATCTCTAAGACTTGATGTTGTATGAAAATCATAATTAAAATTTAGTTTTTGTAATGGAATATTTTTTTTGTCATTTTTTATAATTTCTCTAAAATTTCTAATATCTTTTAAGTTATTTTTAAATTTTCTATCTTTTAATAATTCCCTTGTTTCAACTATATGTTTCCTTGCATATTCGCTATACAAGCCTAGTTTAATAAAACCACCAGGTTCTAAAATATCTAGTAGTATATTTAATCCATTTTCAGGGCTCTCTAGGTGATGCAGAACTCCCATACATTCAATAACATTAAACTTTCTTTTTAAACTTAATAATTTCAATAAATCAGTATGTAAAAATTCAATATTATTAATATTTAATTCCTGCATTCTTCGCTTAGCAAATGCTAGGCTTGATAAACTTAGGTCAACAGCAAGAATATTTGAATTTTCATAATCAATTCTTCTCGCTAGTTGATGTCCTGTTCCACATCCAGCTATTAGTATATTCCACTTTATTTTTTCATTTTCTGGATTAATTTTGTTTGGCTGTATATCATGATTTAATTCTTCAAAAAAATTTACTTTAGGGAGATAATTTGCGTATCTCCAGCGTGGATATGGATTTTCCTCGTATTGGACTCTTACCTTATTTGATATGTTATCAGATATTTCTGTTGATTTTATACTTTTTTTAAGGTCTTTTTCTTTTAAAAAATCATGAATTTGGATTTTTATAAGGTCATTAAATAATTCGTTTTTTGAAATGTGATTTTTAAACTTATTTATTAGTATTTCTGAATTGTTAAGCGGAATATAGCATGCAAGAATTGCAACATCTTGCTCGTTTACTGTATCAGATTTTTCAATTTTTAATTTCAAGGCTTCGACTAAATTTATTTCATCATCAGATTGGAAGAAAATATACTCATTAAGAAATGACTGTTCAGCAAATGATAAAATAAAATCAGAATAGTCTTCTAACAAATTTTGTTTATTATTTTTAATTGTAAATAATATTTCTTTTCTAATTGTGTATAAAAAATTTTCTAAAAACTGGTCCCTAATTAGAGATTTTTGTAATATTAAATGAAAAAGTTTTTTTTTTAATACTAACTGAACTAACTGATTACTTATCATACTGACACTAGATTCAATTAGTTTTTCAAATTTGTTTTTATCTTCATCAAAAATAATTAATTTTTTTACATTATTGAATAAATAATTATGATTAATTGAGTTTTTTTCGTATAGAAATTCAAATATTTTTACTAAATCTTTACTGTTATTTTCTGTGATATTATTAAGTCGTAAAGTATTGAATAAGTCTATTGTACCTGAAATACCAATATAATTTTCTGTGTCTAACTCAAATATTTTTTTATAACAGTTTAAAGCCTCTTTAAAATTTCTCAGTTCTTTAAATATCTGTGCTTGGAGTCCATAACAATTAAGATTAGACGGCTGAATTTGTGTTACCTTTTTTAAATAATTCAATGCTTGTTGAAATTTACCTTGGTTTTTATATAGAATACCTAGATTGTAATTAGGATCCGCAAAATCAGTTTTTAACGATATGGCCTTATTGTAATGTAAAATTGCTTTATTGTATTCTCCATTTTTAAAAAAAATATTTGCTAAATTATTATTAACAAATGGATTGTTTGGCTCTAAATTTACGACTTTTAAAAAATATTCTTTTGCTTTATTTTCTCTCCCAGTTTCTGCAAATAAGGTACCTAAATAATTTATACAATTTATGTTTTTAGAATCTTTTTTCAATATTTCTTCATATAATTTCTCTGCTGCATAAAAATTTTTATTTTGATGATTTTTAATTGCTTTAGATAACAAATTTTTAATTACTGATTGACTCATTTTTTTGAGATCATATATCCATTTTTTGTACTCTTAATAAAATTGTTATCGTTGAAATATTTACTAATTTTTTTTCTCAATCTATAGATATGTGTTTCAACAGTATGAGTTTCGAGTTTTGAATTGTGACCCCATACTTCAATTTGTAACTGTGTTACGTTAACTGGTTTTTCAACATTGGTGATAAACATGATAATATTTGCTTCTCTCTCAGTTAAATCAAGGCTTTTTTCACTATTAAAAATTTTTCTTGAGTTTAAATTTAATTTATAAACTCCCAAATCTATCTCCGATTGCTGGCTATACTTTTTTTTTAAAAGTTTAATATTAATATTTTCAATTAATTTTACTATTTCGATTGGAAAATTACTTATTACAATTTGATTTTCAAATTTTTTTATTTTTTTATTTGATATTACCAAATAATTATCCTTTGTTTTTAAATCAAGGTCAGTAATTTTATTTATATAAGTCAATTTAAAGTTTATATGATCGCTTATTTCACTGAGTATTTCATATAAAATTTTAATATCATAAATTACTAAATTATCATTATTCATATATAACTAAAGAATATGACAATTGTTCTAAAAAATAAAGCATCACTTCTATTTGATGATTTTATCTTTGAGTGTGCTATTGGAAAGAAAGGACTAGTTAAAAATAAGATCGAGGGTGATAAAAAAACTCCTATTGGAACATTTTCATTAAGTAATTTATATTACAGGAAAGATAGGAACCCAAAACCATTAACGAAATTGAAATGTATTCCAATAAAAAAAAATATGGGATGGTGTGATGATATAAAAAGTAAAAAAAATTATAACAAATTAATTAAAGTTGATAATAAAATTAAGCATGAAAAATTATTTAGAAAAGATTACAAATATGATTTTATGATCCCCATTAATTACAATACAAAAAAAACTAAGTTAGGTAGAGGTAGTGCTATCTTTTTACATTTAACAAAAAATTATAGCTCAACATTAGGGTGTATTACAATTAAAAAGAAAGATTTTTTGATACTTTTAAAATTAATAAATAAAAATACCAAAATAAGATTAACTTAACCTCTTTGACCAAAAATATTAGATCCAATTCTTAAATAAGTGGAGTTATACTCCAAGGCACTTAAATAGTCTGAGGACATTCCCATACTTAATTCATTAAGATTTATAATCTCATTTAACTCACTCATTTGTGAGAAGAATTGTGAAGAGTCTTCTCCAAAAGGAGGAATGCACATTAAACCTATAACATTTAAATTAAGATCTTTTGTATATTTATAAAAATCTAAAAGATTTTCTTTCACTATTCCAGATTTTTGAACTTCCTCACCAAGATTTATTTGTATAAAAATTTTAGGTTTAGTATTCTGTTTTTCTTGCTCTTCTGAGATTTTCTTAGCTAACTTTTCATTATCTAAGGAGTGAATATAATCAAATATTTTTATTGCAAATTTTACTTTATTAGTCTGAAGTTTGCCAATTAGATGTAAATTTATCTTATCGTTTTTAATTTTGACATCAGTCCATTTTTCAATTGCCTCTTGAACTTTATTTTCTCCATAATCTAAATGGCCGTATTCAACTAACGGTAAGATGTGATCCAACTTAAATGTTTTTGAAACTGCAATTATTTTAGGTATTCTCTTTTTATTTTTCAAATTCAATAACTTTGAATTGATTGAACTTTGAATTGATATTAGGTTTTGAACTGTTGTATGCATAAAAATTTATTAAAAAAATATTACTTTATAGAAAAATTTGAAAAAAGTAATATTGATATCCAAACAGAAAATACAACAATTATATATAGAAATTATAAAAAAAAATATAATATTAAAGAGCTAACTGATTTAAAGAATTACTGTAGGAGAAAAAATTTAAAATTTTTACTATCTAATAATATAAAATTATCTATCAAATTAGGTTTAGATGGAGCTTATATACCCTCTTTTAATAAGGATTATATTCATCTTAGTTATTTATATAAAAAAAATTTTATTTTAATAGGTTCTGCACACAATTTAAAAGAATTTAGAATTAAGGAAAGGCAAAATGTAGATAAAATTGTTCTCTCCTCAATATTCAAAAAAAACAATAATTATTTAGGAATAAATAAATTTAAAATATTATCCAATTATACAAAAAAAAATATAATAGCTTTAGGTGGAATCTCAAAAAAAAATTTGAACTTAATTAAACTGACTAAATCAAGTGGGTTTGCAGGAATTTCTTTCTTCAATAAAAAAGGCCCCTAAAAAGGGGCCCTTTTTTATATAATTTGCTTCTTCAATTAGAATGCAAATGAGAAGTTAATCTCGTAACCTTTGTTATCTGCAGTCGATGTTCCTGCTGTGTTATCAGTTACCTGATGTGAAGCAGCAATTGCTACACCACCTGCTGTAAACGAAACACTTACCGCTGAAGAATCTTGATCTTCTTTAGTAGAATCTTCATAATCAAGTGAAGAAGTACCATAAGATACAGATAAATCATCGCTTACTGCGTAAGATATACCCATTGCAGTAAAGTCTTCGTCTGAATCTGCAGTACCTGAATCAGATTCATTTGATTGGTATCCAACTGTTATTGGTCCCATTGCATAGTTAACACTAAATACATTGTTATCTACACCAGCTGCAGTATTATTGTTTTCACCCATTGCAGCACTTACAGTTAAACCTTCAATACCAGTGTATTGAATACCGATTTCTGTTGAACTTTCAACTTGTGCAGTTCCTCTTGATGGCTCGTAAGCTGCTTTGATAGCTATAGCATCTGATACTGTATAGTCATAAATGAAACCATTTGTTCCTACCGCAGCATTAGTTGGGCCATCAGCTGTTCCTGCAATCGCTGTACTCCAAGACTCTTCGTTAGCAGTTGGAGTTAAGTCGTCCCAAGCGCCAACTGGTCCAGATGTACCTGATCCAGAGAAAGTTAGTTTACCCATATCTCCAGTGTCGATTGAAATACTTCTGTCATCGTAAACACCAGCATTATCTATTTCAAGAGATGTTGATATTGTGAAACCATTGTCCATTTCACCACTACCTGTGAAAGTTAGTGAGTCAGTCATTGACCAACCATTAGGAGCGTTACTGTTATCTTCACCACCAAAAAATATTGAAGTAGCAGCTGAAACAGATACAGATGCAGCTTGTGCTGAACCTGCTGTTACCAATGCAGTACCTAATGCTGTCAATCCTAGTTTTTTTAGATTGTTCATATTATTACCTTTCGTTAATTGTTTAATATTAAACAGGAAACAAATATCAATTTTGCTGGCTTTTTGTGCTATATTATCTAGATTTCGTGTTTTTTTTAAGATTGTGTTGTATTTTTACATCACTAAAAATGTTGAATTATTTAACATTTTATCCATTTTTAAAAAAATTCTTTTAATTATTGTGTTTTATCATCTATTACTAAGTTTTTAGGAACATTTATGTCAAATTTTTTTAATTTTCGAATCACCACTTTTTTAGCCATGGTTTTGATCACTCTTAGCTCATGTAAATCTATTGAGGATTTACCTGGAGGAGATGCAAGAAAAAATCCTCCTGATCCAAAAAAAAGAGTTAAAAAGAATTTAGAGGAAGGCAGAGGTTTTAGGTTAGATAATGCCCTTAAAGGTGGCTCTGGTAAAGGAGGAGATTTTATGTTTGCTAGTGCTAACGAACTTTGGAGAGCTTCACTTGATACTCTAGATTTTATGCCTCTATCATCAGTTAATTACAGTGGGGGAATTATAATAACCGACTGGTACTCAGATAATGATAGTTTAAATGAATCAGTAAAAATATCAATTCGTTTTTTAACGAATGAAGTTAGAGCTGATGCATTAGATATAAAAATTTTTTATAAAAAGTGTAATCAAGTTGCTAGCTGTAAAATATCACAAAAATCTGGATCACTTTTAACAGAACTTAAAAAGGAAATTTTAAGTAAAGCCGCAATTTACAAAAAACAAAACAAAGATAAAAACTTCAAACCTTATAAAGGTAGTGCGGTTAAACAAGATTAGCTTAATTTTTTGTGACTTCATTGGAAAGATATAATTTCAAAACTGTTGAGAAAAAATGGCAAGATGTTTGGCAGGAGAACGCTGTTTTTAAATCTAAATTAGATCATTCTAAAGAAAAATTTTACTGTTTAGAAATGTTTCCATATCCATCCGGTAAAATACACATGGGCCACGTAAGAAACTATACAATTGGGGACGTTTTATCGCGTTATAAAACATTAAAAGGTTTTAATGTAATGCATCCAATGGGTTGGGATGCATTTGGTATGCCAGCAGAAAATGCTGCAAGAGAAAATAACTTAGATCCAAAAGATTGGACAAACAGAAATATATCAACAATGAAAGAACAGTTAAAACGTCTTGGTCTTTCTATTGATTGGGATAGAGAAATTTCTACTTGTTCAGAGGAATATTATAAACATCAACAATTATTTTTTTTAGAACTTTATGAAAAAGGTTTAGTTTACAGAAAAGAAAACTATGTAAATTGGGATCCAGTCGATGAGACAGTTCTAGCAAATGAGCAGGTAATTGATGGCAAGGGATGGCGCTCAGGAGCTATCGTTGAACGTAAAAAATTAAATCAATGGTTTTTTAATATTTCAAAATTTTCACAAGAGTTACTTGATGGTTTAGAAAGTTTGGAGAAATGGCCAAACAAAGTAAAAGTTATGCAAAAAAATTGGATTGGTAAATCATTTGGTTGCGAAATTTCATTTAAAACTGAAGGAGATATACCTGTAAATGAAATAAAATGTTTTACTACCAGACCTGATACCTTATTCGGATTTTCATTTTTAGCTCTGTCGGTAGACCATGAAATTTCAAAATTTTTTGCGGATAACAAAGAATTTGAGGAGTTTAAAAATGAATGTTCAAAAACTGGAACCACAGAAGAGGCGATTGCTATTGGGGAGAAAGTTGGCTTCAAAACCAATTTAATGGCAATAAATCCTTTAAATCCTAACCAAAAAGTGCCAGTTTTTTTTGCAAATTTTGTTCTGATGGATTATGGATTTGGTGCTGTGTTTGGGTGCCCTGCACATGACCAAAGAGACTTTGATTTTGCAAAAAAATATGGTCTTGATATGAAAACTGTTGTAAAGCCAGACAATGAAAAAGACGATTTTGAGGTTAAAGATGAAGCATATTCTGGAACTGGGTCTTTAATAAATTCAGAATTTCTTAATGGTCTCAAAGTTCCTGAGGAATCGATTCTCAAAACAATTGATATATTAGAAGAAAAAAAAATAGGAAAAAAAAAAATAAATTTTAGGTTAAAAGATTGGGGTGTTTCAAGACAGAGATATTGGGGTTGCCCTATACCAATTGCATACGACGAAAATGGAAATGTTACAACAATTCCCAAAAAAGACTTGCCAGTAAAACTTCCAGAGAGTGTAGATTTAAACGCAAAAGGTAACCCTTTAGACTTAGAAAATAAATGGAAAAGTGTCACAATTAGTGGAAAAAAATATACAAGAGAAACAGACACACTCGATACATTTGTTTGTTCATCTTGGTATTACCTTAGATTTTGCTCACCAGATAATTTAGAATATGGTTTTAATCAAGAGGAAATAGATTATTGGATGCCTGTTGATCAATATATAGGTGGGGTAGAACACGCTATTCTTCATTTGTTGTATTCAAGATTTTTTATGAAAGCAATTGGATATAAAAATGAAAATTTCAAATTTAAAGAACCGTTTGAAGGTTTGTTTACCCAAGGTATGGTATGCCACGAAACTTATAAAGATAAAAATAATAATTGGTTAAGCCCAGATGAAATAGAATTGGTTGATGGTCAGTTCTATAAAAAAGAAGATCCCAATCATAAGATTCAAGTTGGGTCTTCAGAATCAATGTCAAAATCAAAAAAAAATGTTATTGATCCTGAAAACATAATTAATAATTATGGTGCTGATGCAGTAAGACTATTTATACTATCAGATAGTCCACCTGAAAAGGATGTGCAATGGTCAGAGCAGGGAATGGTTGCCTCATATAAATTTTTACAAAAACTTTGGGCCTTACACAATAAAATTAAGAAAAAAATTCAAAGTGATAATATAGAGAGTGATCAAAATAATAATTTAGAGAAATTTACTAATCAAATGATAAATAAGATTACGAATAACCTTGAGGATTTTAATTACAATGTTGTCATAGCTAATATTTATGAGACGTATAATTTTTTTCATAAAGAAATCGATAAAAATATCGAAAGTAAAGTTCTTAAAGAAAATTATATTAAATTACTTATATTGTTCACACCTGCAATTCCACATTTCACATCAGAGTGTTTAGAGGAATTGAATCTTATGAGTGATATAAAATGGCCTTCTGTTGAAAGAAATCTCCTAAAAGAGGATAAGATAGATTATGTAATACAGATTAATGGGAAAAAAAGGGCTATTTTAAACGAAAATAGAGATATTGATCAAGAGGGTCTTCTGAGTAAATTAAAAACTGATAAATTATCTAAAAAATATTTGAAAGATAAATCTATAAACAAAATTATATTTGTGAAAAACAGGTTAATTAATATTTTAACAAATGAATAAAATAATATCGAAATCAATAATATTTTTTTTATTGTTAGGATTACATTCCTGCTCATACAAACCAATTTTTTCAGAAAGAAATTATAATTTTGAAATTGGAAATATTCTTTTGATCGGAGAGAAAGAAATAAATAATGTAATTGAAAATAAACTTAAATTAATTCGAAACGATGGGAGCATAAATAAAAAAAAATATGATATTGAAATAATATCAGAAAAAAACATAAATACTATCTCCAACGATTCAAAGGGCGACCCATTAAAATTTGAAATGATTGCTTCAGTTGAGTTCAAATTGATACATAACGATATTTCTCTAATAAAGAAAAAAATCAAAAAAAATAATGTATACAATAATGACACTGATAAATTTGAACTTGAACAGAGTGAAAAGATAATCTTAAAAAACCTTTCAGAAAGCATAAGTGATATAATTATTTCATCAATCATAAACTTAGATGATAATTAAAAGCTTTGAATTAGATAAAATACGATCCACCAAATCTAATATTCACCTTATTCATGGAAATAATGAAGGTATAAAAGAAGATATAATAAATAATATTTATTTAAAGGAATTTAAAGGTGAATTATTAAGATATGATGAGTATGAAGTTTTAAATAATAGTGATGAATTTATATCTAGCCTATTAACTGACTCACTTTTTAGTACAAATAAAATTATCATAATTTCAAGAGCCACTGATAAAATTTTTGATGTAATAAATGATATTTTAGAAAAAGGAAAATCTGAAACAAAAATTATAATTAAATGCCATAGC
>MDTB01038242.1_pt1 | contig 10793 bp, 16 predicted proteins | sample 811161 | NCBI WGS metagenome assembly MDTB01 (sample SAMN05326650, study PRJNA326480) | marine metagenome | isolation source: seawater | place: Mediterranean Sea | collected 2009 | reverse complement strand
TTATTCTTTTTATCACTAGCGCAATTAACGGTATAATAATTCTGAAAATATCGCAGCATTATAGCACTTACTTAAAAGGAGACGATAAGTGGCAATAGAAAACAAAAATAGAAACGCAGAAGAAGACGCATCAATTAATGTTGCTGAAGAAAGTAGGGAAACCAGCTGGAAATCAAAGAGTTACATGGCATCAATTTTTCTTGGTGATTTTGATGTGGCTATACCAAACAGAAATGGACTAGGTTTCCCTGAGCAAGATTCGGCTGACAAGATTGCGGGTGACGAAGTACTCGAAAAAATAAAGGCTTGGGCTGATGAACATTTAGACGGAGATGAAATAGACAGAACTGAATCTATTCCTGGAAAAGTATGGAGCGGTTTAAAAGATTTAAATTTGTTTGCAATCAAGATTCCGCAAGAGTACGGCGGTCTAGGTTTGTCTCAAACGAACTATATGAGAATACTTAGCCTTGTATCAAGGTATTGTGGTTCAGTGGCAGCAACGCTATCTGCACATCAGTCAATCGGTGTACCACAGCCGATTAAACTGGCCGGCACTGAAGCTCAAAAACAGAAGTGGTTGCCGAAGTTTTCCGAGGGGTGGATTTCTGCCTTTGCACTCACCGAGCCAAACGTTGGATCAGATCCAGCGAATATGGCCACAACTGCATACCTAGATGGAGACGACTGGGTAATCAATGGCGAAAAGCTTTGGTGCACGAACGGTGTTGTTGCCGATGTAATTGTTGTTATGGCAAAAAGTGGTACGAGAACAACTAGCAGCGGCAAAACAATCAACGAGATTTCAGCATTCATCGTCGAAACAGATACGCCTGGAGTCGATGTCATACATCGATGCAAGTTTATGGGCATTAGAGCTGTCGAGAATGGACTTATTAGATTTACTAACTGCCGCATTCCTGCTGAAAACCTTATTGGCGGCCAGGGCAACGGACTTAAACTTGCGCTGTCAACACTAAATGATGGAAGGCTTTCTATTCCAGCAATAGCTGCAGACAACATTCAATATGTTTCAGAATTCTGCTCTAGGTGGGGTAAAACCCGAGAACAGTGGGGTCGTAACATCGGTGCTCACGAACCCGGTTCAGAAAAGATTGCTCAGATACATTCTGCCGGTTATGCAATGTCAGCGTTCTCCGACTACTGTGCCTACCTATCTGATGAAGGCAGACAAGATATGAGAATGGAAGCAGCCGCTGCAAAGATGTTCAATACCGAACTACTTTGGGACACTATGGACACAGCTTTACAACTCCGCGGTGGACGTGGATATGAAACATCTCCTTCCCTCAGGGCCCGTGGAGAAAACGACATTCCTATTGAAAGAATGTTAAGGGATTCAAGGATTAACAGAATCGTTGAAGGCACGACTGATATCATGCATTTGTTTCTGGCTCGTGAAGCTTTAGACTGGCACTTGTCGAATGCTGGTGCTTTATTTGGTAGGGCAAGTGTTTGGACGAAAGTAAAGACTGTTGCTAAATGTGCTTGGATTTATTCACGTTGGCTGCCAAAGCTTTTTGTACCTAGTTTCACTAGAACGTTTAATAACTTTGACAAGTCGCTCGTTCCTTTACTACGCAAAATCGACTCTAGATCAAAGCGTCTGGCCAGAACTCTATTTGGGCAAATGGTCATTCAGGGACCGAAACTAGAAATGAAGCAGCTTACACTTGCACGTCTAGTTGACGTTGGAACTGAGTTAACAGTCTGTGGACTTGTTGCTTGTCGGGTTCAAAACGAAATAAGGCAGGGCAATAGGGACAATCTTCTTACGGCAAAATATTGGTTGGAAACGCGGCTTGATGAAATAGATAAACTATTCTCAAGTGTATGGAAAAACCACGACACAAAAGCAGTTCTGCTTGCTAAAGAACAGATGCTCAGAGTTGATCTGTTACCAGAAGTTTCGACCGAACACCTTAAGCCAATCTCCACCGATAAAGGCCGCGAGATCACAAATGGCAAGTCAAGAAATTAACTATTTGTAAAATTAAATGTTTACTTATATAATTAATTGCTATGAGCACCCTATATATATTTGATTTTGATGATACTCTTGCAATGACCAATAGCCATGTTAGAATTATTGGAAAAGACGGTTTATTAAAACATCGTTTGAACAGCAGGGCATTTGCTAAATATCGGCATCGGCCTGGAGAAAACCTTGACTTTAGCGAGTTTAATACAGCTACCGGTACTCTTATCTCTGATACCGTACAGGAAATGGAAAGTGCAATTTCTGATTATGGCGTTGGTAATGTTTTTATAGTTACTGCTAGATCCGAGCCTAGGCCGGTGGAAATGTTTTTACAGTCAATGGGAGTTTCAGTACCAGAAGTTGTTGCGACTGCAGGATCTGAAGGCAAGGCAACTTGGCTAACAAAAAAACTTCTAAGTGGAAACTATAAATCTGTTAAAGTATACGAAGACTGTAAGAAAAACATTAGTATGCTAAGGGATGTTGTTGAAGCATACAACGAAGAGCTCGATTCGGCTGTTCAATATTCTGCGGTCTGTATATTAAAAGATGGTTCACAACAGGTAATGGAAGGGCTGGTGAGAAAATATGTAAGAAATATTTTGTACAACCTTTAAGTGGTGTCTATAATCACTTATGTTAAGAGATTGCCGTTGGAATCTCGAGACTAGTGTAACAACTCGCTAAAAGGAGAAACAACATGGGTAATCTTGCACGATACAATCACAACATCGCACGGCCAGGACTTCTTGGTGGTACTATCTTTGACAACTTCTTCAACGACTTTTTTGCGCCAGATGCATTTAATACGCATATGACTAAAACTGTCGCTGGTTATCCAGTAGCCGATATTTATCATGGCGAAGACGGATCAACCATTATGGAATTTGCCCTCGCTGGGTTTTCAAAAGAGGAACTAATGATTGATGTACAACCAGAAAAAAGAAGCATCACAGTCAGCGCAAACACTACGGCTTCTGATAACTCGGACTGCTCACAAAATAGACGAATCGCACGTCGCAGCTTTTCGAAGACGTATGTAAATTACGATGACAACCTGAATCTTTCGGCGGCAAACGCTTCGTTTGAAAATGGACTACTGACAGTTGTAGTACCAAAACGCCCTGAGACTGAGCCTGTGCAGATTGAGATTCGGTAAGTTTACTCTTTGTAACTTACTTGAGTTGAAGGAGCAAACTTTGTTTGCTCCTTTTTTTTAATTTCTGTATAATTATCTTTGTGAGGTGCACTATGTGGTTTTTATTATTTTTAGTTAGTATTCTATTTGCAAATGAACCTGCAAATCTTGAAGACGGCGACACTATTATTGTGGAAGCGTATAGAGATATCCAGGTATACGTAGCGGATATTAAAATTGTGGATCAGACGGTTGAAACAAACGTTGAGGCTATCATTGATAAAAAGGCTGCATACACATATAGTGGACAGTACTGGAAGACAGCAAAGGTACCTGCGGGAATAAATAGCTGGCAACCTATAGAACTTGGCGATCGCGATTTACGTGTTTATAATGACCGAACAATCGGTATTGTATGGAGTAACTGTAACTATAGAAGGGATCCCTTAATGTGCTCAGTACAGAATGACCATTATTTTGTTGAAACAATAGTACATGTTGATGATAATCAACTTGTCGTAAAATCTACTCTCTATGATTCTCAAGGTCAAATCGTCAATTCATCAAGAAGAGTAAATGACAAGATAGTAAGGTGGATACGGCAGCAAGAAATTACTATCCGCCAGGAACAACAGCAGCCAGGTTTGCTTGGCGGAGGTGGTCAGGCAACCACAATTCATAAACCAAAAGAAGAACTACCACTTAAGTGGGAAATACCACACAACCTAACAAACGGCTTGCTTCAACAAACCATGCTTGGGTTATGGGTTGGGGTGAGATTAGAACAATGAAAAATATAAAAGAAGAAATTGGAAGAAATTACCATACAATCGATCCAGTATCGATACCTTATGACTATGATGACAACATTAATATTTCAACAATCGCAACACCCGCCGGCAAGTGGCAGGTCACGATAAAAGTCGATAGCCATCCAAATATGTCTATGCCAACACGTGTATTCGATGAAGAAATGCAAGCTGACCACTACGCAAGATCGATGGTCTCTAAAATAAGAACGAAAATAGGCAACACTTTGGTTCGAGAGTACGTTCAAAAAATACTTAAAGATGTTTTGTAAATATAAAACCATTGCTCTATAATGTATTTGGAGGATGTTATGCCGCAATTTAAAAGAGTAAGACTATTTATGAACACAAGTATGTTAACACCTGAAAACGTCATTTATGACGAAGTTTGGGCCTATAAGCTCGTCACAGATAACGGTGCTCGTAAAGAAAAATATCGTATCAGGTATCAAAAGACAGACGCTCCGACGGAACTCACTGGGATCACAGAGGAAGAAGCAGAAATCATCGGCCAAATGTTAGAACAGTATGGGCCGGCAATTAGTTGCACACTAGATGTATGGAAACCAAGTGGTTGGGTAAGATGTCTTGATTGGATGGGTGACCCAGCACTTCCTATGGATATTGCATGCATGGAACTAAACGATCAGTTTAAAGCTTTTATAACAGGTATACCTTGTCCAGGTATTTTTAGCCCATGGGTTCCTCCAACTTCGCCAAAGCCAGAATCCAAGAAGAAGGACGTCGTACCTCCGAAGGTAAATAAACCAAAGACTACTTCTAGCGACGACGAACCAGACTTTACTTGGATTTAAATTCCAGAAAAAATTAAGATAGGTGGCCAAATAAGTTACATTATATATGTAAGAAAAAACAAACCAAGGAGTCACCATGTCAAGAATTAATAAAGCGCTGTTGCGAAAAGCAAAGCAGCAGGTTCAAAAGGCTGCGAAAGAAGGCAGTGAAGATGCAAACAATTTGTTGGCTAGAAAAAAAGAAAGAAAAGTTGAACGGCGAGAAGCTGCTCGCAACAATACTATTAGTCCGCCTCGTGAAACTGTTGCTTGGAACTTTGAACCTGGAGAGCTTGTTGGCTTTAAGCGTAACAGAGCTCCTCGATACAACTCTAGAAACGAAGACCTTTATATTGTAATTGGTACTCTCGATAGATCCTACCACCGTTCTGATGAGACTGCGTCTTATCTAGAAGTTACTGGCCCTCTTGGTATTATCACTGTACGTTCTGCGGATATGAAAAAGATATGATTTTTTTCCAAGAAAACTTAAAACAACCCTCACATAAGTTACATTATATATGTAAGAAAAACAAAAAACTTACTTTCAACCAACAACCTCTCAGGAGTATTTATTATGGATATCTCAACCTTTAAAGTAGTAGCACCGAAACTTCCGGCCCACATTGCAATTCTGATGCGTGGTCCAACCGGTGTTGGTAAATCTCATCTCGCTCGTCAAATTGCTGATGTGCACAAGCTTCCTTTCATCGATGTTCGTGGTTCTACCATGTCTGAAGGTGATGTTGGTGGTTACCCTGACCTCGAAGGAATGAAGGAAAGCGGAGTTATGACATTCTGTATGCCTTCTTGGTTCATGCGCGCTTGCAATGAACCTTGCGTTCTTATGTTAGATGAGCTTAATCGTTCTCTTCCTGGTGTTCAACAGTCTTTCTTCCAGCTTGTTCTCGACCGAGAACTGGGCAATGATAAGAATGGTGTACCTTATCGTCTGCATCCAGAAACACGCGTTGTAGCAGCTGTCAACCATGGCTCTGAATATGACGTTAACGAAATGGACCCAGCTTTGTTGCGACGTTTTTGGGTCTGTGACATTGTTCCTACTTCGGCAGACTGGATTGATTGGGCAAAGGATAATGATATTGACCCTATCCTCATTGACTTTATTCGTCAAAATCCTGCTCATCTTCGAGTCGACCCATCAACTGTAGAGCCTGGCACAGTATGCCCTAACCCTGCATCTTGGCACCGCGTTAATGAATGTTTGTCTCACATGGCAATGTTGCCAAGTGATGTGGCTGGTAAGCCTAGTCCAGAGGGGATGTATGCTCTTTCTCTTGGCCTTGTTGGTACCGAAGCGGCAATCGCTTTCTGTGCATTCGTAAAAGATTATGAAATTCAGATTAGCGCAGAAGACGTTCTTGATGGAAAACTTAAAAAGAAAGACATCGAGAAGACAGCTATCTCTATGCTAAACAACGTTATTGAAAAGATTGCTGATAATGCTAGTGAAAATGACTGGAGCGAAAAACAGTGCAAGAACGTTGATAAGTTTGCTCGTGCTATCTCTGGTGAAATGATGGTTGTTCTTTGGAACAAGATTGCTGCTGCCGGTAACATCAAGAACATCCAGAAGATGCATCAGCTGCTTGGGCAAGAAGTTGTCAAAGCTGTGCAGGCTTCTCGTAACCTCGACAAATAATGTCGGGGTTATTCCAAAAATTACTAAAAAATCCCTATCAATAAGTTACATTATATATGTAACAACCAACGGAGATATTATGTCGAAAGATAATGCAAACGATGCCCTTGTATCAAAGAAAGTTTCTCAAGCTGAAATTGATGCATTTGAACTGGCGCCGCACCTTATTCATCTGATGATGGAAGAACCTTTCTTTGCGCATGTTTTGCGTGGCATTGAAAAGATTAAGACTAAAAAAATACCTACAGCCGGTGTTTCAGCTTCAACAGGCGATGTTAAATTTTGGTGGAACCCTGAATTTTTGGCTGGTCTTCCCGCTACCCAAGTAAAAGGTTTGCTTAAACATGAATGTTACCATCTTGTCTTTGAGCACACCACAACACGTCGTCATGAGCCACATATCATTTGGAACTACGCGACTGACCTGGCCATTAACTCTCTAATCAGCGAACAAGAATTACCAGAAGGTGGTCTTATCCCTGGTAAAGCGTTTACTCCTCTTACGGCAGAGCAAGTTGCTCAAATGGGTGAAAAAGCAGCTGAGCGATATAATATGGTTAGTGCAAAGATTGCAAGCTTTCCAAAAAGTAAGCACTCGGAATGGTATTTTGCAGAGTTGATGAAAGATCCAGAGGTTAAAGATGCTATTGAGTCTGGAGAAAAGATGGGCGGTAAGTCTTTAGCACAAGCCCTTGCAGATGGCGATGTAGAGATTGATGAAGATGGTAACCTAGTTGACAAAGATGGAAATCCTGTCACGTTAGTCCCAGGCACATCAGACGAACATAGTGAATGGGACCAGCTTTCAGAAGAAGAGCGGGAACTTGTTAATGGTAAAATTAAGCAAGCGCTGGAAAATGCTGTTAAAGAATGTGACTCTAGAAACTCTTGGGGCTCTGTTGGCGCTGACATGCGTGGTAAGCTTCGCGAGATGATCACTAAAGAAATTCCATGGCAGTCTGTTCTTAAACAATTCTGCGGAATGTCTCGTCGAGCAGACCGTGCTTCTTCTATCCGTCGTCTTAATCGCAAGTACGCAGGTATTCACCCTGGCCAGTATCGTGACTATAAAGCAAATATCGCTGTTTATCTTGACCAGTCTGGCTCTGTATCTGATAGTGACTTGGAATTGTTGGCTGGTGAGCTTTCCGGCCTCGCAAAAAGAGTTGAATTCACGCTGTTTAACTTTGACACTAGTGTGGATGAAAAGTCTGAAAGAGTGTTGAAGAAAGGCCGGTCTGTTCGTCTTGAACGTACTCGCTGTGGCGGTACAGATTTTCGTTGCGTGCAAGATCATGCAAACAAAAACAGCAGTCGATTTGACGGTTATCTAGTTCTTACAGATGGTTATGCACCAGACCCTGGTGGTGCTAATCGACTGAAGCGTGGGTGGGTTATTGTTCCTACCGGCCAACTTCAGTTTCGAAAATCAAACAGGGATTTCCTTATTCAAATGAAAACCCCGGCTAAATAGGAGGACGAAAAATGTCGGTTTTTGACGCAATGGTAAAGATGAAACGGTATATTAAAAATTGCCCAACAGAGAAAATGCAGGATGCAGCAAAGAATGATTTTATTGCTGCCATCAAGGAGTTAATCGATGTTGGCTATACATGGGGCCGTAGGCATCCTCTACCGGTAGATGTTCAGGATCTTCGTAGATTGCCTAAAAGAGAGCTACGAAAACTAGTTAACATGCTTCTGAATGCATAAACTAGCTTGCTCGCTTTTCATAGAGGAACTCAGTTACTCAGGTTCTTTGCACATAAACCATGTGCGAATATCGCCGTCTCTAAAATGGGAAGTAATTGAGTTCCTCTTAATAATTGGTGTAATTAAAATAAGCGACGCTGGTCTGATTACTTTTGCAGATAGCCCACATCTCTCAGGAAATCAATAATGTTTTTATTTCCAGTTGCAAAAGTCATCTCCTCAAATTCAATCATGACTGCTGAAACAATCCCAGTAATTTCTCCTCGACTGTTATATACCGGAGAACCGGAAGAGCCACCAGTTGCAGGAACATTGTATAAGTGATCGCCGGCCGCATCAACACCGGCCATATATCCGTCAAAATGGCTTAAGACATTTGGTAGGTAGTAACCTGTTGGATAACCAGAATAGTAAACCCTATCACCAGACTCTGGTGATTTAGTTGCAATGGTTGCTGCCGGCAGAGGCGTACTAACCTCGAGTGTGCATAGGTCAAAGTTTTTGCTAATCGCTGTTATCGCAGCATAGTGCAAATCCCCGGCTTTGTTGAATACTACAACCGTACTATCTACAACAAGTGGATCTTTTGCAAACCAACAGATGTGTCCAGCCGTTAAGATTACTGACGAATCTTGTTTTACGCTACTTGTTATAGTTACTCCAGTACCGGTAACAGATGCTTCTTCATTTTCTCTTGAAGCTTGAATTGCTATAAACACAACTGCATCTCTTGCATGCACAGATTTTACTATTTCGCCACCTAAATTTATTCTCTTTGGCGCATGGCCTTGACAGCAACTCACCATAAATATACAGAACAAGAACCCCACAAATACTGTAGTTATTTTACGTCTTAACATCGCTTCCCCCGACTATTTTTTATAAAACCCACCAATTCTAAGTATGATAATTTACTGGTATATTGGAGCAACAAATGAAAAAAATAGTATTGTTTGATATGGATGGTACGTTAACAAAACCAAGAAAACGTATGCAGTGGGGCATTGTTAATGCTTTACATGATCTACAGAAGAATAATTTTGAAATTGGTATTGTTACTGGATCTGATATGAATTACGTTAAGCAGCAATGTGATATATTGTTTGATATATGTCCCGTCAACTGCTTTGATATTCATTACCTTCCGTGTAACGGTACCAAATACTATAGAATGAATACATCTGGATTTGAACCCGTATACGAAAGAAACATGCGCAATGAAATAGGTGAAGATTCATGGAAAGATCTCAATAAACTCCTGCTGCGCTTACAGTCGACGATTGCATCAAGTTATGATATACCGCTCGCCGGAAACTACGTGTCGTATAGAGGTTCGATGATAAACTGGTGTCCGATCGGCAGGGAAGCAAACGACACGGACCGTGAGGATTGGGCTCGATGGGAAAAACGATTTAGCATTAGAGAACATTGGTTGCATATTGCTAGGCAATGTTTAAACAACGGACACATGGAAGATATAGTTATTAAACTTGGCGGCGAGACGTCTTTTGACATATATCCAGAAGGCTGGGATAAGACCTATGCGTTTAGTAATTTTAAGGACTACGATATCTATTTTGTCGGTGATCGATGCGAAAGGCATGGCAATGATAGAGAAGCATACGAGTTAGCTGGTACAAAAGGTTATTCCACAACAGGTCCGGACCAAACTATAGAAATAATTAAAAAAATAATCAAGGAGACATAATGCCTAAAAAGAAAAAGAAACAAGAAGAACAAGAAACCGGGGAAGAAAACAACATTGACTTCCAAGCACTGAGCCCAGCAATTGCGGACGCTTTTCAAGCACAGTCAGATGGCCATTCAGCAATTAAGATACAGATGATCGCGATTGCAAAAGACGTCTTGGAAAGGAACGCAGCATTGCAGTGGGAGCAAGACAAGACAAGAGGCTTAACCATCACGGTCGATGAAATAATTAATGAAGCGGATAAACTAGTTAAGTACGTGACCGAGTGAGCTGTGAAAAGTATTTCAGTGACCCATTATTCAAGGGCTGTATTTCGATAAATTACCCTGATGCCTATGAGTGCTTTCTTGATGAAATAGTTTTGTTCCTAAGAAACCACAATAGCTTAAATGGAATTAATAATTTGATTACTATTTCTCAGGTTAAAATGAAGTTTGATGTTTTTACGGTTTATGTTACTTCGAATGATGATAATTACAAAATACCTAAAAACGTTTACGATGAGTTAAGAATCATTCAAAAAAAGGCCTTTAATTATTGTAAGCACTGTGGCAAAAAGAAAACAGAAATGGTTATCGATACAACAATAAGAAAAGTTTGTTTTGATCACTTCCCAACAAGGGCAAACAGTTATGGAAAATAGCTTTAAAATTGGCATGCTAGTTGAGTCAAAACCAAAATTTGATTTAGGTACTAGACAGAGAGGACCAAGTATTGTGACAGAATTTAAAGGCGTAGGTATGATTATCGAGCTTGAGTGGCCTTCAAGTGCACATGTTTTAACAAATACCGGAGATAGACTATGGATAAAGACAAGCTTGTTGACACCAGTCAAGCAAGAAGAATAGAAGAAGGGGCACTTGTCAAGCTAGAACCTTCGATCGATACAAAGGTAAGGATGCAAGATCCTGAAGTCGGCCATTTACTTGACGTTCATCTTTGTGGTGAACCAATAGTTGGTGT
>MDTB01003155.1_pt1 | contig 10793 bp, 9 predicted proteins | sample 811161 | NCBI WGS metagenome assembly MDTB01 (sample SAMN05326650, study PRJNA326480) | marine metagenome | isolation source: seawater | place: Mediterranean Sea | collected 2009 | reverse complement strand
GAAAAAGGATCATTAATAAATCAAGGTGAATAATTAAGTTATTTTATAACGAATAGCACTGTTATCTGAATTTTTATAAAAATATTTGCAAGACTCTTTTATCATTTCAGTGAAGTTAGATCGTCCAAGAAAAAATTGTAGTTTCAGGAAATTCATTTTATTAAAAATATTTTTTTTTTGTTCTCTTCTAGCCCATTTTTCAGAACGACCAATGGCTTTTTTACATGCAATAAATTTAATTTTCCTATCTAGTTGATTGTTTTTTTTTAGGAAGTAGTAAAGGGCTGCATTATAGTCATGTAACAGTTGTGTTTTTTTACTATTCATTATTCTATTTTTATCATCTTTAGGTCCAAAAGCAGTTATATTATCAATAAATGAGAAGCTACCATACCTCGCTATTCCCAGGACAAGTGAAAAATCCTCAACAAATAACTTTTTATTGCACCCACCCGATTTCTTTACAGTATAATTACAGTATAAATTTGGTGAAGTTCCTGAAAAACTTGATTTTATAGTGCTTAGAAGAGGGGTGTTTATTTTTCTGATATTTGATGGAGTTTCTCTTAAAGTTTTTGATTCATTTAAATTTTTTAATAATTTATATTTGCTAAAAACTGCAATAGACTTTGTTTTTTTTATTGCATTCAAAAGAATTAATGTGCAATCAGGGGTAAGAATATCATCACCACCAACTAATTTTAAGTAGTTTCCACTTGAGGAGTCAATTCCATTTTGAGTTGCAATTGAAGGACCTTGATTTTTTTGTGAAATTATTTTTGTATTATTCCAATTTTTTGTAATTTTCTTTAATATTGATAGTGAATTATCAGTTGAACCATCATTTATAAATATAAATTCTCTTTTGAAGTTACCAACTTGGCTTTTTAAAGAATATAAAACTTTTGAAATATATTTTTCTTTATTAAATATTGGACAAACATAACTGACCTTAAACATTTTAAAATAGTTTATCTTTCCATGTTTTTGGTGTGAGAGAATTGATAATTTCCAGATCTAAGTGATATCTAAATTTTTTAGCTCCTTTATTCTTGATAAATTCAATCATTTTTTCTAGCCCTTTGTCCAATGTTGTTTTTGTTTTATAATTTAGCATTTTCCTTGCTTTTTCGGCTGAACAAGTGGCTTCTATAACCTCTTGAGGACGACCTTTAACATATGTAGGGTTAAGATTAAATTTTAGTTGATTTGAAATTTTTTCAGCTAACTCGTTAATTGAAATAAATTCTTCATCTGGTCCAATGTTAATAATTTCACCAACAACATCTTTATCAAAAGCCATCTTTTTTAAACAAAAAAGATCATCATCAATATAAGAAAAACATCTTTTTTGATTTCCATCACCATAAATAATTGGTTGACGATTTTGTAATATTAAGTTTATCATTATTGAGGCAACATTTCTGTAAGGGTCATCATATTTTTGTCTGGGACCAATAATATTGTGTGGGACAGCAATGACATATTCAACATTATGAACTTTACATAAATTGATTAAAATATTTTCTGCTGCTACTTTTGCAATTCCATAAGGGTCTTGAGGAGCTGGAGTATAATTTTCTGAAAAAGGAATTTTGTTTGTTCCATAACGCGCCATTGACGAGCAAAAAATAATCCTCTTCACCTTGTTTTCAATAGCTGCACTGAAAAGAGATACAGATCCTGTTACTATATTTTGTGTAATAAGATGAGGTGAAAAAACTGAAAGTCCCTCATATGCTGTTGCAGCTGTATGATAAACAATATCACAGCCTTTTGTAATTTTAAGCATAGAGTTTCTGAAACAACAGTCATACTGATAGAATTCTGCTTTTTCTGGAACATTATCAAGTTCACCACCTATTAGGCTATCACATCCAACGACTTGGTGGCCTTCAGCAATAAATTGGTCGGCTAAATGACTTCCTAAAAAACCTGCGATACCACTAATAAATATTTTCATAACTCTTTTATGGCTCCGGCGACAGGACTCGAACCTGTGACCCAGCGATTAACAGTCGCTTGCTCTACCAACTGAGCTACGCCGGAAAATTAGAGCTATAATAGTAAAAAAAATTGATTTGTAAAAACATTTATTTTTTGGAGGTGCGGACCGGATTCGAACCGGTGTACTCGGCTTTGCAGGCCGGTGCGTAGCCTCTCCGCCACCGCACCATAAATTTTAAACCTATTGTAATAAACATTAATACTAAATATATTAATCCATACTTATACATAAACAAAAAAAAATGCACGAAAAATTTTTTCAAACAGCTAGAACTAACATGGTAAAAAATCAAATATTACCTAATAATGTTAAAAATAAAGATCTAATTGAAGCTTTAATGTCAACAAAAAAAGAGCTCTTTGTTCCTGAAAATCTTCTAGATTTAACCTATACGGATTCTGATATTCATCTCTTTAATAATAGATATTTAATGAGGACATTTATACTCGCTAAGATGTTAGATAAGTGTTTATTTAAAAAAAGTGATTCAATATTAGTTATAGGGTGTTTAACAGGATATTCTCTTGCTTTATTATCAAATATGGTGAGTTATGTTTTTGGAGTAGATAGTAATAAGGAAGCTATTGAAAAAGCCCACAAAAACCTTAATGTTTTAAATATACTTAATTGTTCGGTTTTTTATAAAAAAGACCTTTCCTTGGGTTTGGAGAGAAATGCACCATATGATAAAATTTTTATTGAGGGTTCAGTGAAAAATATACCAAACAATATAATTAAACAACTTAAAGATGAGGGAGAAGTTTTTACAGTCATTAAGAATGATGAGTACTTGGGTGATTATGTAAGAGGTTTAAGAGTTGAAACAGGAATCTCCATTGAAAAGTTTTTTAACACCAATATATCTGAATTAGAAGATTTCATAATCTGAGATTGTAAAGATGAGATTATCAACTTTACTAGTTTTTTTTTGCATAAAAGTCACAAGTGTCTGGTCATCAGAAATTTACGTTAGTAATGATTTAGCAAGATCATTAGAAAGCTTGTATAATTATAACCCAAGAATAAAGTATGAAAGAGAAGTTTTAAGATCTACAGATGAATTAATGCCCCAAGCATTTGCTAATTTTAGACCACAAATTTCAGGGTATTATCAAAAAGGTAAAATTGATACAAACTCTCAGGGATTTAATATTACTTCTGATGGAATTAGAACTGAAACGAACAAAGGTGTTGTTATATCACAAAGTATTTTTGAAGGAGGAAGTAGTTTAAGTGAAATAAAGGTCTCAAAAAATCAAATTTTTTCTCAAAGGTTTTCTCTGAGAAATACTGAGCAAGAAGTTTTTCTTGAGGCCATAAATCTATATGCAGAGCTAGCAACAGAATCTTCAAACCTTACTTTAAAAGAAAAAAATGTTGAAGTTTTAAAAAGACAATTAGAGGTAACAAAAGAACAGTTTGAAATAGGAGACGTTACAATGACAGATGTCTCAATAGCTGATGCTAGACTATCATTAGCCGACTCTGATCGTCTTGCGTCCATTAATAATTTAAATTCTCTTAATGCAAATTTTTATTCAATATTTGGAGTAAATTCAAGTAGACCAGAAATAATTTTACCCCTAGAAAACTTTAATTTTGAAATTAAAAACCTTAAAAAAGTTGTGTTTGAAAAAAATCCAAAAATTCAGAGTATGAGATATAAAATTAAATCAATTGAGATGAAAATTAAATCTTTAAAAAGAAAACAATTACCTTCAGTGAAGCTTGAAGCAGAAGCTAAAGTTAATGAGGGTTATTTTAGAACTGATAGTGAAAGAGAAGTCTTGTCAGCTTTTGCAAAAATTGATATTCCTTTGTATCAATCTGGATCAGCATCTTCTAAAGTTAGAGAGACCAGAAAACAAATGTCCGCTGAACAAGAAATGTTAATTCTGGAAAGCAAAAAGTTAGATTATAATATATTGTCATCGAAATCATCTTTTGATTACGCTTTATCAAAAATTAAAGCTTTTAAAAAGCAAATTAAATCTAACAAAATTTATTTAGAAGGCCTAAGACAAGAACTTCAACTGGGTGAAAGAACAACAATTGATGTTTTAAATGGTGAACAAGAATTACTTGAATCAGAATTGGGGTTAATAAATGCCTACAAAGAATACTTCATATCATATTATGAAATATTATTTTACACTGGAGATTTAAATGCTAAGTCACTTAAATTAAATGTAAAGTTGTTTGATGAGGAGAGTAATTATAATAATGTTAAAGGTAAATGGTTAGATTTTATTGAGTAATTGAAAATGTTAGACAAAAGATTAAATTTTACTCAGATTGAAAAAAATCTAATAAGTGAGTGGGAAATAAGTAAAATTTTTAAGTTTAAGCGTTTGAAAAAAAGACCTTATACGATAATTATGCCTCCACCAAATATTACTGGAAGTCTTCACATGGGGCATGCCCTTACATTTACTCTTCAGGATATTTTAATAAGATTTAACAAAAAATTAGGAATGAATGTTTTATGGCAACCTGGGACAGACCATGCTGGAATTGCTACTGAGATAATTGTTGAGAAACAAACAGTTAATGAATTAAATAAAACAAAAAAAGATTTAGGTAGAGAAGTTTTTTTAAAAAAAATTTGGGATTGGAAAGAGAAATCAGGAAATACAATAATAGAACAATTAAAAAAACTTGGTACAAGTGTAGATTGGTCAATAAGTAGATTCACATTAGATGAAGAATGTAGTGAGGCTGTAAAAAATGCTTTTATTCAATTGTTTAATGATGGATTGATATATCAAGATAAAAGATTAGTTAATTGGGACCCAAAACTTGAAACAGCTGTTTCAGACTTGGAGGTCAATCAAAAAGAAGTAAATGGCTATCTTTGGTATATTAAATATAAAATTGTTGATTCCGAAAAAAACATTATTGTTGCAACAACAAGACCAGAAACAATGTTTGGTGATGTTGCAGTTGCAATTCATCCAAAGAATAAGAGTCTGAAACATTTAATTGGGAAAGAGGTATTGATTCCTCTGATGGAAAAAAAAATTCCAATTATAGCAGACACCTATGCAGATCCCTTAAAAGGTTCAGGAGTCGTTAAAATAACCCCGGCCCATGATTTTAACGATTTTATAGTTGGAAAAAATCATAAACTTGATTTTATAAATATTTTAGATACAAAAGCTAAATTAAATACAAACACTCCAAAACAATTTGTTGGTTTAGATAGATATGAAGCTCGCAAAGAGATTCTTAAAAGATTAGATCAAACTAATCAATTACATAAAGTTGAAAACAATAAAATGTTTCTACCTGTTGGTGATAGAAGTGGAACGGTTTTAGAGCCTTATCTTACGGAGCAATGGTATTTAGATTCAAAAAAACTTTGTCAAAATGTGATGAAATCAATAAAAAAAAATGAAATTAAATTTTTCCCAAATTCATGGATGAATACTTTTAAGCATTGGATTAAGAATATTGAGCCATGGTGTATATCTCGGCAGATTTGGTGGGGGCACAGAATCCCAGTTTGGCATACCGATGGAAAAGAAAAAATTGCTGCTAAAAGCCTTGTTGAAGCAGAAGCTTTTAGAAAAAAAAATAATATTAAAAGTAAAATTATTCATCAAGAAAATGATGTTTTAGATACATGGTTTTCTTCTGCTCTATGGCCTTTTTCAACATTAGGCTGGCCAAAAAACAATAATATCCTGAAAAATCATTATCCATCTGATGTTCTAGTAACAGGTTTTGACATTATTTTTTTCTGGGTTGCTAGAATGATAATGATGGGTTTATATTTTAAAAAAAGTATACCATTTAAGAATATCTATATACACCCTCTTGTCAGAGATGAAAAAGGGGAAAAGATGTCTAAATCAAAAGGAAATGTAATTGATCCGCTTCAATTAATTGAGTTATACGGGGCAGACTCATTAAGATTTACTTTGGCCTATCTCTCAACTCAAGGAAGAGACATCAAGCTTTCAAATAAATTAGTTGAAAACAGTAGAAATTTTATGACTAAAATATGGAATGTTGCAAGATTCTCACAATTTAATAATTTTAAGAAGGAAAAAAAATTTAACATAGATTCCGTTGAACTTACATTAAATCTTTGGATGATTAAGAAACTTCAAGAAACAAAATTAAAAGTTATTAAGCATTTAAAAGATTACAAATTTAATTTATTAATAAATGACTTATATCAATTGGTATGGAGTGACTTTTGTGATATTTACATAGAATTTTGCAAAGTTTACATCAGAGATAAAAAAAAATCCAAAGAAATATCCAATAGCTTTAGTTTAGTTTTTGAAATTATATTAAATCTTTTAAACCCAATTATTCCTTTTATAACAGAAAAAATATCTAAAGAACTAAATTATTCAAACGAAAGTATTTTTAAAAAGGATATAAACTATCAATATCTTGATAGTTTTATTGTTGATGAAAAAAAAATTGAAGGATTTGAAAAGTTAGTTCTTTTAATTAAAGCTATAAGAGCAGAATTTCATGGTAAAATCTTAAAAAATACAACTTTACATGTCATTTCCAAAAAAAAAAATTCATGGGTTGAGGAATATAAACTTATTATAAATTCAATTTTAAATATAAAAGATATTGTCTATTCAAACAAAATAGATGGAGTTAAAATCATTGTTGTTTCTAATTGTAAATTTGGAATAATTTCTAATGAGACCAAAAGCGATGACCTAAGAAAAAAAATTAATTTTTATAAAAATGAAATAAAATTTTTTGAAAAAAAATTAAGCAATAAAAAATTTTTAGAAAAGGCTCCACAAAAAATAATTAATGAAAATAAAGACAAATTATCTAAAGCAAAAGAAAATTTAGAACTTCTAAAGTAATATGTATGTTATAAAATTCAAAGGACTGAACCTAGTTTCAAATAAGAAAAAAATTTCAAATTTAAAAATAGTTTTTTTTTTTTATGGAATTGGTAACGCCAGTAATGATTTTGATTTTCTTCTAAAAAATGTAAAAAAAGGATATCAACTTATAATTCCTGAGTTGCCGGGACATAATAATTATAGTTATTCTTTAAGAAATTTTTCTCTTGAAGATTTTTCGCAAAGACTAAGCTTGTTTATTAAAAAAAAAAATATAGTTAATGTTTCTTTTTTTTCACACTCTGTTGGTGGTATTATTCCAATTTTAATTGCGAAGAACATAAAAAGAAAAGTTCATATTGATAAATTTATAAACTATGAAGGAAACTTGACCGAAAATGACACCAAAACAATAACAAAAAAAACTGCTTCTTATAAAATCAATGAATTTAGAGATAAATTTAAAATTTTGATAGAAAGGTGTCAATCTTCCGACCAAAAAAGTATAAAGCGTTGGTCCTGTTCGTTAAAAAAAGTAAATGCATCAGCTTTTCATGTAATATCATGTGATGCTGTTAATTATTCACGAAAAAGAAATCTCCTAAAGTTTTTTAGGATTTTTTTTAAAAAAAAGGTATATCTATTTGGATCTAATTCTAATCTGGTTATTCCAGAATATTCTTTTGGATCACGCAGGTTGTCTATAAAAAGATGTGGACACTTTGCTTTTTTTGAAAATTCATATAAGTTTTCATTAATTTTTTCTAAATTAGTTTATGGTAGGATATAAAATTTATGATTGATAAGTCTAAACTTCCAAGTAGACATGTTAGTGTTGGTTCAAAAAGCTCTCCTCATAGATCGTATTATTATGCAATGGGTTTAACTGATGAAGAAATTAGTCAACCTTTTGTCGGTGTTGCATCTTGTTGGAATGAATCTGCTCCATGCAATATTTCTTTGTCGAGGCAAGCACAAGCCACAAAAAAAGGGGTTAAAAAAGCAAAAGGTACACCGAGAGAATTCACGACTATTACTGTTACTGATGGAATAGCTATGGGACATGAAGGAATGAAATCATCTTTGGTATCAAGAGAAATAATTGCTGATTCTGTAGAGGTTTCTATAAGAGGACATTGCTACGATGCATTAGTTGGAATAGCTGGTTGTGATAAATCATTACCTGGATTAATGATGGCAATGTTGAGGTTAAATGTTCCCTCTGTCTTCTTATATGGTGGGTCAATTCTTCCAGGGAAATACAAAAATAAATTAGTTACAGTTCAGGATGTTTTTGAGGCTGTCGGTGAGTTTGATGCTAATAAAATAACTGAAAAAGAATTATATGAACTTGAGAAAGTCGCATGTCCATCTGCAGGGTCATGTGGTGGTCAATTTACTGCCAATACTATGGCATGTGTGGCAGAAGCAATAGGTCTTGCATTGCCTGGTTCATCTTCGACTCCAGCACCATATGAATCCAGGGATGAATTCGCTTTTGATTCAGGTGTTACAGTCATGGAATTGCTTGAAAGAAATATTAAACCAAGAGATATTGTAACCAAAGATGCTTTGGTAAATGCTGCTAGGATTGTAGCTTGTAGTGGTGGCTCAACTAATGCTGCTTTACATTTACCGGCCATGGCAAATGAAGTTGGAATAGACTTTGATTTATTTGATGTAGCAAAAATTTTTAAAGAAACGCCATACATAGTTGATTTAAAACCTGGAGGAAAATATTTAGCAAAGGATCTATATGAGATTGGTGGTGTGCCAGTAATTATGAAGGCATTATTAGATGGAGGTTTTTTAAATTCTGAATGTTTAACTGTTACAGGAAAAACTATTGGAGAAAATTTAGAACGAATAGAAGTAGATTTTAGTAATCAAAAAATTATTTACCCCACTGACAAACCAATTATGAATACTGGAGGTGTTGTTGGGTTAAGTGGAAACCTTGCTCCAGATGGTGCAATTGTAAAAATAGCTGGCATGAAGAACTTATATTTTAAAGGAATAGCAAGGTGTTTTGATTGTGAAGAAGAAGCTTTTTTAGCTGTAAGTGAAAAAAATTACAAAGAAGGTGATGTTATTGTAATAAGATATGAAGGACCCAAGGGAGGGCCAGGCATGAGAGAAATGCTTGCAACAACAGCAGCAATTTATGGCCAAGGAATGGGTGACAAAGTAGCACTTATTACTGATGGAAGGTTTTCTGGTGCTACAAGAGGTTTTTGTGTGGGGCATGTTAGTCCCGAAGCTGCATCTAAAGGAACTATTGCACTTATAGAAAATGGTGATGAGATAGTTATTGATGCTAAAAAAGGTAAAATTGACCTTTTAGTAAATGACGATGAATTAGAAAAAAGAAAAAAAAAATTAAAAGCTTCAGAAAATGATTTTGCTTCTGGTGCTTTATGGAAATTTTCACAAAATGTTGGTTCTGCAAGATATGGCGCAGTAACCCATCCAGGTGCAAAAAAAGAAAAGAAAATATATTCAGATATTTAGTTCTATGTAAACTGGAACGTGATCAGATGGTTTTTCCATTCCTCTAAATCTATTTTCAAAAGATATGTTTTCAATTAATTGAAGAATTTTTGGAGATGTTAAAAAGTGATCAATCAAGAGACCGTAATTTCTATCCCAACATGCTTTTTGATAGTCCCAAAATGAAAAGTTTTCTCCGGGTTTCTTAAATAATCTTACTATATTACTTAATCCAGTCTTTAAAATTTTTCTGAATTGTCTTCTAACCTCTATATTTCCCAATGCATCATCTTTCCAGTTTTGAAAATCTTTTACATCTTTTGAATTTTCTAGAACATTGAAGTCACCTGCAACTATCACATTACAATATTTATTCCTAAGAGATTGAACAACTTTTGTTAGCTCATCAATCCACTTTAATTTAAAATTTATTTTCTCTTTATTTTCCATTGGATTTCCATTTGGTGTATAAACATTTATCAAATTTAATTCATAGTTTTCTGGTAACTTTATTCCACAAACTCTAGCTTCTTCATTTAACACTGAAGATTTAAATTTTAATGGAATATAATTTATTCCTTCCTTAATTAAAATAGCAACTCCATGCCTACCTTTTTGTCCTGTTATTATTGATCTGTAACCCTTTTTTTCATACAAAAGTGGAAACTCATTTTCCGTGCATTTTATTTCTTGAAGTAAAATTATGTCCGGTTTAACAGAACTAATTAATTCTAGCATTAAATGCTCTCTTATTCTTATAGAATTAATATTCCATGAGCATATTATCATTATTTTAAAGTGAAAAAGATGTGCCACACCCACATGTTGATTTTGCTTTGGGATTTGATACTTTAAAATATGAACCAATCATATCTTGAACAAAGTCTAATTCAGAACCCTTAACAAATTCAAGTGAAGTTTTGTCAATGAGCACCTTAATGCTCTCAAAGTCTAGTACTTTATCATCATCATTAATTATAGTGTCAAAATCAAATTTATAGGAAAACCCTTGGCAACCTCCACCATCAACAGAAATTCTAAAATAATTCTTATTGTTTTTTAGAGAAACTTCTTTAATTCTCTTTAGTGCACTTTTTGAAACATCAAACATTAAAAAAAATATAATTATATGTTATTAATAGACTATAATAGATTATGGTTAATTATTCAAACTTTTCAATAGATTATAAAAAATCAAAAGGTCGTTTATTTCAAGAGACTGAAGATATTAATAGAACGTGTTTTATGAGAGATAGAGATCGCATAATCCATAGTTCAGCATTTAGAAGGCTAAAATATAAAACACAAGTATTTGTTTATAATCAAGAAGATTATTATCGTACTAGACTTTCTCATAGTATTGAGGTCTCTCAAATAGCAAGATCTATTGCAAAAGTTTTTAAAGTTAATGATGATTTAGTTGAATCAATTTCTTTGTCTCATGATTTAGGTCACACACCATTTGG
>MDTB01147941.1_pt1 | contig 10795 bp, 10 predicted proteins | sample 811161 | NCBI WGS metagenome assembly MDTB01 (sample SAMN05326650, study PRJNA326480) | marine metagenome | isolation source: seawater | place: Mediterranean Sea | collected 2009 | reverse complement strand
TCTCTTGCCGCCAGGATCAATACCAATTAATCTTGATTTTTTCCTAGTTTTTTCAATAAATACGTCAATATCGAGCATGAAATTTATCTAATTTGTGATAAAACACATTTAAATTAACTTATTGCACAAATGTCCTTAGATAAAGAGAAAATTAAACATGTTGCTAAATTAGCCAGAATTTCGGTTGATGAAGCCAAAGTTAAGAGTTTAACCAAAGATTTAAACTCGATTTTTAAGTTTATTGAGCAATTAAACGAACTAAAAACTGATAAAGTAGAGCCATTAACTTCAATATTAAATCAGTCTTTAAGGTCAAGAAAAGATGAAATAAAAGACGGAAAAATAAGAGAAAAAATTTTAGAAAATTCCCCTAAAGAAAATGAGGAATTTTTTGTAGTTCCTAAGGTGGTAGAGTAATGACTGATATCTCCAATCAAAGCTTAAATGAAATTATTGAGAGCATTAAAACAAAAAAAATCTCGTCAACAGATCTAACTAAATCATACATAAAAAATATTGAAAGTGCAGAAAAACTTAATACATTTGTTACCACTACTTTTGATCAAGCAATAGAAAATGCAAAACAATTTGATAATAAACCAAATTTTAACCAACTGCTTCCCGGGATCCCTTTAGCTGTTAAAGATTTATTTTGCACAGAGGGTGTACGAACAACAGCTGGAAGTAATATTTTAAATAATTTTATTCCTTCATACGAATCAACAGTAACTAAAAATTTATGGGAAAACGGTGCATTTTTACTAGGAAAATTAAATTGTGATGAATTTGCAATGGGTTCATCTAATGAAACGAGCTATTTTGGAAATGTAATTAATCCTATTGGAGACAAATTAGTTCCAGGAGGTTCTTCTGGGGGTTCGTCTTCAGCTTTAGCTGCAGACTTAACCCCAGCGACAATCGGTACTGATACCGGTGGGTCTATAAGACAGCCAGCTTCTTTCACTGGTACTGTAGGTTTGAAACCAACTTATGGTTTGTGTTCTAGATGGGGTATTGTTGCTTTCGCGTCCTCATTAGATCAAGCAGGACCAATGACAAGAACTATTAAAGATTGTGCTATTATGCTGGAAGCTATGTCTGGTTTTGATGAAAAAGACTCAACTTCAATAAATAAAAAAAAAGAAAATTATTCAAAAAATTTAAATGATAGTGTCAAAGGATTAAAAATTGGAATTCCAAAAGAATATCGTGTTGACAATATGCCAAAAGAAATAGATGAACTCTGGGATAAAGGAAAAAAAATATTAAAAGATTTGGGTGCACAAATAGTAGATATTTCATTGCCCCATACAAAATATGCTTTACCTACTTATTATATAGTTGCTCCAGCGGAAGCTTCATCTAACTTAGCTAGATATGATGGTGTAAGATATGGATATAGATCGCAAAAAGGTAAAGATTTAATTGAAATGTATGAAAACACTAGATCTGAAGGGTTCGGTGATGAAGTTAAACGAAGAATATTAATCGGTACTTACGTTTTATCTTCTGGTTATTATGACGCTTATTATTTAAAAGCTCAAAAAGTAAGACAGTTAATAAAAAAAGATTTTGATGAAAATTTTTTAAAAGTAGACGCTATTCTTACTCCTTCAACACCAAGTTCAGCATTTAAAATAGGTGAAAAGACTAATGATCCGGTGTCTATGTATTTAAACGATATATTTACTGTACCAGTGAATTTAGCGGGGCTTCCAGCATTATCGTTACCAGCAGGCTTAGATAAAAAAGGCTTCCCTTTAGGTCTTCAATTAATAGGAAAAGCCCTTGATGAACAAAAAATTTTAAATATTGGTTATACATTTGAAAAAAACTGTGGATTTAAAAATAAAATTAAAAAGTGGTGGTCATGAACCAAGGAAAATTCGACTATTTTATCAAAGGGGAAAAAGGGAAATATGAAGTCGTCATAGGACTGGAGGTGCATGCCCAAGTATTATCTAATTCAAAACTTTTTTCTGGTTCTTCAACTAAATTTGGAGCAGATCCTAATAACCAAGTAAGTTTAATTGACTCTGCTTTTCCTGGAATGTTACCAGTAATTAACGAAGAATGCGTAAAACAAGCAGTAAGAACAGGACTTGGATTAAACGCCAAGATAAATAATTATTCTGTTTTTGATAGAAAAAATTATTTTTATGCTGATTTACCTCAAGGATATCAAATATCCCAATATAAAAATCCCATTGTAGGAGAGGGTAAAGTTTTATTAGATATGCCTTATGGTTCGAAAGAAATTGGAGTAGAAAGACTTCATTTAGAACAAGATGCCGGGAAGAGCATACATGATAAAGATCCATCAAATACTTATGTTGATCTAAATCGATCCGGAATTGCATTAATGGAAATTGTTAGTAAACCAGATCTTAGATCTCCAGATGAAGTAAATGCTTATATAAAAAAGTTAAGAACAATCATGAGATACTTGGGTACATGTGATGGAAATATGCAAGAAGGTTCTTTAAGAGCTGATGTTAACGTTTCTGTAAGAAAAGAAGGTGACAAAAAATATGGTACTCGTTGTGAAATTAAAAATATAAATTCCATAAAATTTATGCAAATGGCAATTGAATATGAGGCTAATAGACAAGTTGAATTGCTAGAGACTGGAAAAATTATAAATCAAGAAACAAGACTCTTTGATACGAAAAAAAATGAAACAAGATCAATGAGATCAAAAGAAGATGCTCATGACTACAGATACTTCCCTGATCCAGATTTACTTCCTTTAAGAATTGAACAAGCATTAGTTGACGATTTAAAGAAATCTCTTCCTGAACTTCCAGATAAAAAAAAGGAGAGATTTATTGAGGAATATGGGTTAAACACTTATGAAGCCAATGTATTAGTTTCTGAAAAAGAAATTTCTAAATATTATGAAGAGGTTGCAAAATTGTCGGATAAAAAACTAGCCGCCAAATGGATGATTGGTGATTTGTTTGCAATGTTAAACGACAAAGGAATCAATATTTCTGAGTCTCCTATCTCAGCTAAACATTTCGCAGAATTAGTTCAATCAATTAAATCAGGCGAGATCTCAGGAAGAATTGCCAAAGAAGTTTTTGAAATTATGGTGGAGAGTGGAGATAATCCAAAAAAAATAATTGAGTCAAAAGGAATGAAGCAACAAAGTGATCCTAAGGAGTTAGAGATATTAATTAATGAAATTTTAATAAAAAACAAAGATAAAGTAGATCAGTTTAAATCAGGAAAAGAAAAATTATTTGGATTTTTTGTTGGCCAAGTTATGAAGACATCTGGTGGAAAAGCTAACCCTCAGTTGACCAATGAAATCTTAAAAAAGCTTTTGAAGAATTAGTTATGCTTAAAAATTTAGATTTAACTGAAAATCTAGAAAATTATATAATTGATCATTCAGAAAAATTAACAAACATTCAAAAAGAAATAATTAACCATAATATTACTCTTGGTGATAAACAAAAACTACAAATATCAATTTCTCAAGCTAAATTTTTACAAACAATAATTAAGATATCCAACACAAAAAAGATTTTGGAGATCGGTAGTTTTACAGGCTTTAGTGCTTTATCTATGGCTATCGTTTTACCTCCAGATGGTGTTTTAATCAGCTTAGATAAAAATTTAGAATTTAGTAATAAAGCTAAACATTTCTATGAAAAAGCAAATGAAAAAAAAAATTAAACAAATAATTAAACCGGCATTAGAAAGTTTGAAAGAATTAAAAAATTCTGGTCAAAAATTCGATTTAATTTTTATAGATGCCGACAAAGAAAATTATATTAACTATTATGATATAAGCATAGATATGGTTGGTAGTGGAGGAATGATTTTAATTGATAATGTTTTATGGCATGGTGAGGTATCAGATAGGTCAAAAAATGACAAATACACAAATATTATAAGAGAATTCAACAATCATATTAGAAAAGATATAAGGATAATCAAAAATATCATTCCCATAGGTGATGGATTGACTATTTGTATTAAAAAATAATGTTTACTATTTTAGGTTTTTATAAATTTAAGAAAATAAAGTATTTAAAAAAAAATAAAATATTTCTTCAAAGATTATTTATACAAAATAATATAAGAGGAAGTCTTATTATTTCAAAAGAAGGAATAAATGGTAGTATATCTGGTAAGTCAAAAAATATCTCTTCAATATATAAAAAAATTAAAAGCCTTTTCAGCATTTCAAATTTTGATAGTGAAAACTCTTCTAAGAATAAGTATCAGCCATTTCATAAACCTAAAATTAAAATAAAAAAAGAAGTTGTACCAATGGGATTGTATATTTCTTCTAAATCTAAGAAAAAAAACTATATTGATCCAATTAAGTGGAACAATTTAATTAGAAATAAAAATACATTTATATTAGATGCAAGAAAACCATTTGAATATAGAGTAGGAACTTTTAAAAAAGCAGTTAATCCTAAAGTTAAAAATTTTAGGGAATTTCCTAACTATCTTAATAAATTAAATAAAAAGAAACCAATTGCCATGTTCTGTACGGGGGGAATTCGTTGTGAAAAAGCATCAGTATATTTAAACAAAAAAGGATTTAAGAATGTTTTCCAGTTAAAAGGAGGTATCTTGAATTATTTAAAAAAGGTGAAGAAAAAAAATAGTTTATGGGAAGGCGAATGTTTTGTCTTTGATAATAGAGTTTCAGTAAAACATGATTTAGTTACTGGAACATACTCAATTTGTAGTGGTTGTAGAACTCCAATCTCTTCAAGTGATAAAAAGTCAAAAAAATACGAAGAAGGTGTTTCTTGCAATAGATGTTATGACACACTATCAAAAATACAAAAAAATAGATTTAGAATGAGACAAAGGCAGATTATCCTTGATAAGAAAGCTGGAAAAAAGCATATATTCCAAAAGGAATTTTAATATTTATGGATTTGACTAAAGGTTCTATTTGGCAATTGCTAAGAAAAGTAACTATACCAGCTAGTACTGGTTCTCTTTTCCAAACTTTTTATAATCTTGTAGATACATATTTTGCTGGAAGAATTTCACCTGAAGCTCTTGCAGCTATAGCAAAGTCTTGGCCTATATATTTTATAGCTATAGCAGTAGCAGTAGGGATCGGTGCTGGTACAACAGCTCTGATAAGCAATTCTATTGGAGCTAAAGAAGATAAGAAAGCATCAATGTACGTGGCGCAATCAATTGTTTTTGCGATAGGTATTTCAATTTTTGTCACTATATTTGGTTTAAACTTTTCAGATGAATTGTTAAGAATTATGGGCTCTAGTGAACAAAGTATTATTTTAACCCAAGAGTATTTGGATATAATCTTTTATGGAGCTATAATTGTTTTAATTCAACTTTCTTTAAATGGAACTCTCAATGCTCAAGGAGACACTAAAAGTTATCGAAATGTTTTAATTTTTACTTTTTTTCTAAATATTTTTCTTAATCCTCTTTTTATTTTTGGATATGGTTTTATTCCAGCTTTTGGAATTGCTGGTTTAGCAATTGCAACACTTATTTCTCAATTAATTGGGTTAATATATTTAGCTAATAAAGTTTATTGTTGTAAATTAAAAAAGTATTTATACCTGGAATGTTTCACTCCAAAAGTAGATTTTATTAACACACTTTTTAAACAATCAGTTCCAATTATGTTTACTATGTTAATGATAATGTTTGGAGTATTTAATATTTTTTATTTTGTAGGTCAATTTGGTGAATTAGCTACAGCAGGGTATGGAACAGCTGTAAGAATAGAACAAGTATTATTATTACCAGTGATAGGATTAAATACTGCTGTTTTATCAATTGCTGGACAAAACTTTGGAGCAAAATTACATTTCAGAGTTAAAGAAGTTTATGGGAAAGCCTTAATATTTGGTTCAGGTTTTATGATCTTAGCTGGTATTTTTATTTATTTAACCTCAGAATTGATAATATCTTTCTTTACTAGCGATCCTCAAGTAATCCAAAGTGGAGCTCTTTATCTTCAAGTTGCAGCTTTGATAGGGCCTGTTTACCCAGTTTTTTTTATAACATCTGCATTATTTCAAGCGTTAAAAAAACCAACATATAGTCTATATATGACTATTCTTAGACTTACTTTAATACCATTTTTGTCATTGTGGTACGTAATAAATATAAAAAATGGAGAATACCAAGACATATTTTACACAATAATGATTACTAATTGGATGATGGGACTAGTCGTTTTAGCATTTGTCCCTTTCTTTTTAAAAAAAGTATTTAAAATTTCTTTTAAGAGATTATTTGTATTTTAGCTTATTTTCTAACTTCCTTACAAAATATGAAACTACAAGAATTAAGACCAAGTATTCTAATATTAAGAAAGTATAAATTTCAAGCGGCCTATAAGTAGTAGTAACAAGCTCATTAGCTTTTCTAGTTAAGTCCGCTATACCGATGATTGATACTAAAGACGACATTTTAAGGACATATACAAATTGATTACCCATAGCAGGTAGTACTACTTTAATTGCTTGAGGTAAAATTACAAATCTCATTTTTTTCCAAAAATCCATCCCTAGTGACTCTGATACTTCGTGTTGTCCTTTAGCGATAGAATTAATTCCTGCTCTGAAAATTTCCGCTTGAAAAGCACTTTCACTTATTGTTAAAGCAATTATGCCTGACACGAAAGGGGAGAAGCTAATACCTAACATTATTGGTAGACCATAATAAATCCAAAGAATCAGTACTAGCAAAGGGATAGCTCTAACAATTTCGACATATGCTATATTGAAATAACTAAGAAGTTTATTATTAGATAGAGATGGCAATGCAACTATTAAACCAATTAACATTGCTAAAATAATAGATATAATTGAAATATAGATTGTAGTTGTTATTCCACTAATTAGGAATTTAAGATTAGTTAATCCCTCAACATTATCTGGACTAAGGATATACCAGCCCCATTCATAGTTAGAACTACACCCCTGTAATAAAAAAAGTAATAATGTAAATTTTAAAAACCTCACAAGCAGACTATATTTCTAAATAGAGGTTATTTAAACTTAAATTACAAGCTTTTTAAATTATATTTACTAAGCAATGTTTTAAAAAATCCATTAGCTTGTTTCTTTTTGATCCAATTACTTACGTAATCGTTCCATATATTGTCGCCTTTTGGAACCATCATAGCTAGAAAAGCTGGGTTTTTTTCTCCATCTGGCACAATTACCAACTGAGGATATTTTATTATTAATTTATTTGCTTCTGTTGAACTTGTAATATTTCCATCAGCTCTACCAGCAAGTACTTCTTGAAAGTCTCTAGCAGGAGCCTCTACAGATTGAAGTTTAGATTTAGGAAAAAATTCTTTAGCTTTTTCCTCTTGAGAAGTACCTAATGTTGTAGCTATTGTTACATTAGAATTATTTAATGACTCCCACGTTGAAAATTTTTTAAGATTTTTCTTAAGAACTAAAGGAACAGTTCCATATTTATAATATGTTTCTGTGAAACCTGCTACTTCAGCTCTTTTAGGAGTTTTAGTTACACTAGTAGAAATATCATATCTATCAGCTGTTATTCCCGCAACAATAGTTTTCCACTCTGAAGGAACAAATTTAATTTTAACTCCTAAGTCTTTTGCTAATTCATTCATTACATCTATATCAAATCCTTTATACTTATTAGTCGCTGGATCTTTCATAGACATTGGATCCCAATCACCTGTAGTTCCAACTCTCAGTTCGCCATTTTTTTTGATTGTATCTAATTTAGACTCCGCGTGAATATTTGTAGTGAAGAATAATAGTAATAAAATTGAAAATATTTTTTTAATCATAATTCTTTATTATCTAATGTAATTCTTTTTATCGAATTGCAATTTGACCCACTTTGATAACTAAAATTAAAGACTTGACGAAAGGGTTCCTTATCATCTATAAAGAACAAAATAAGAACATTTATGAAGCTGACAATACCTTTTTATTTGCACAAAGTGGGAGCTGGTTTCCCGTCCCCAGCAACCGATTATATTGAAGATGACATTGATCTAAACTCACATTTAATAACAAATGCTCCAGCAACGTTTATAATAAGAGTACAAGGAAAATCCATGGTTAAAGTTGGAATCTACGATGGAGACTTGTTGATAGTGGATAAGAGTATAAATCCAAGAAATTTTTCAACTGTAATAGCTAACGTGAATGAGGAGTTAGTAGTAAAAACTTTGGTCAAGGAAAAAGAAGCTAGTTATCTTACCTCAGGATCAAAAAATATATTAGATAAGATCAGTCTTGCAGAAAATCCAGAAATAGTAGTTTGGGGAGTAGTAACTTATGTCATACACAAACAGCAGTAAAAAGAATAAAGTTGCCTTAATAGATTGCAATTCATTTTATGTTTCGTGTGAAAGATTATTCAATCCAAAAATAGAAAAGAAACCTGTTGTTGTTCTATCCAATAATGACGGATGTGTTATTTCAAGATCCACAGAAGCAAAACAAATTGGAATAAAGATGGGAGAACCATATTTTAAAGTTAAAGAACTTGTTAAAAAAAACGGCGTTTATATTTTTTCCTCAAACTATGCGTTATACGGAGATATTTCTAGAAGAGTAATGAAAACTTTGAAGTCTTTTTCAGACAAGATTGAAATTTATTCAATAGATGAAGCATTCATCGATTTATCACATATAGACGAAAAAGATGTAGAGAATTACGCAAAAAAGATAAGAAAAAGAATTTTAAGATGGACAGGTATACCAACAAGCATTGGAATTTCTAACACAAAAACTTTAAGTAAAGTTGCTAATCATATAGCAAAAAAAAACAAAACTGGAGTTATTTATCTTAAAGAAAATATTGATCAAAAATTAAAAGATTTTAATATTTCCGACATCTGGGGAGTTGGCAAACAACTGTCTAAATTATATATAAAAAATGGGATAGATACAGCTTACAAATTAAAAAACATATCTAACAGTTGGGTTAAAAAAAGTACAAATGTGTTAGGGGCTAAAACGGTAATGGAACTTAGAGGAATTTCTTGTATTGATTTAGAAACACAAGAAACGAAAAGGAAAAGTTGTTGTGTTTCAAGATCATTTGGAAAAAAAGTAGAAAGTTTAGAAAAGTTGGAAGAGTCTATCACTACACACTGTTTGAATGCAGCAGAAAAAATTAGAAACGATAATCAAATAACGAGATCAATAACCGTATTTATTAGAACAAGTCCATTTGATAAAAATAGAAAATATTACTCAAATTCTATTACTATAGACCTTCCGATAGCAACAGATAATAGTCTAGAATTAGTAAAAGTTTCAATTAGTGGATTGAAAAAGATATACAAATATGGATATTTTTATCAAAAAGCTGGAATTGTCTTATCTAAATTAAAAGAACAAAGTGAAAAAGAATTTAATTTATTTGCACCAATTATGGAAAATAAGTCTCAAATATTAATGAAAGCGATAGATTTTACAAATGCCAAATATGGAAGAAATGCTATTAGTATAGCCCAAGCAGGAATTAACAAAAGTTGGAAGATGAGAAGAGAACATTCATCAAAAATAGATACAGCTTCATTTGACTTTTTGCCTAAAATAAATGTATAAGAATGTAAACGGGGTGTCTTTAAGACTGAGATTAAACCCGACGAACCTGACCGGTAATTCAGTGAGGGAACTATGGAAAAAACATACATATCGATACAAACATCATTAACAGTAACGGTTATAGTAGGTTTATTTTTCATTGGGTTAGGATATTTTAACTCAAAAAAAATTTTAAATAAAAAAAACTATATTGTTGGCGAAAGAGATGAAAATGTATTTTCATTAACCGCTAGTTTAGTTGCATCGGCCTTAGGTGCCTGGATATTATTTGGGCCTGCTTCGGCAGCAACTTGGGGTGGAATAGGAGCTATAATTGGGTATGCATTAGGAACAGCAGCTCCAATGATGTTTTTATATAACTTTGGACCGAAAATAAGAAAAGAATTTCGTAAAGGATTATCTCTTACAGAGTTTATAAAAAAAAGATTTGGTTTAAAAATATTAAAAATATGTCTATTTTTAATGTTATTTTATTTAACGATATTTTTAATAGCAGAAGTAACTGCAATTGCCTCATTATTAAACTTTATATCTGGAGTACCTCTTTGGATTACAGCAGGATTAACTTTAATTATTTGTTTACTATATATTTTAAAAGGAGGATTTAAACTTTCAATAATAACTGATAAATATCAATTTTGTTTTATTTTGCTTATTATCATAGCTACATTAGTTATAATTTTGAGTAACTTAAATTATTCAAGTTTTGATATAATCAAAAAAAATTCACCTAACTTGATTGATAAAAAATATCTACCAAATTATACAGCCGGAATAACTTTTTTTATTGCTGTAGCTGCAACTAATCTTTTTCATCAGGGAAATTGGCAAAGAGTATTTTCAGCAAAAAATGATTTTATTCTAAGATCAAGTCTAACTTATTCTTCAATAATTATTTTTTTCATAGTTTTTTGGATGGGCTACACAGGTCTATTATCATATTCTCTAAACAAAGAAGTAATACCTGATTTGGCATTTTTTGATTTAATACTTGTAAATAAAAATTTAATTTTGATTATCAGTATTTTGGTTTTAGCTATGTCTTTAACACTAAGCACTATAGATACATTAATTAATGCAATCTCTAGCTTATTAATCGTTGATGGTAATGTTATAAATAAAACTCTAATTGGCAAAGAAGTTAAAAATAAAGCAAATTTGATAATACTATTTCTAAGCTTAATAGTTTTTATCTTAGCCTCAAGAGGATATAGTATCTT
>MDTB01041730.1_pt1 | contig 10795 bp, 11 predicted proteins | sample 811161 | NCBI WGS metagenome assembly MDTB01 (sample SAMN05326650, study PRJNA326480) | marine metagenome | isolation source: seawater | place: Mediterranean Sea | collected 2009 | reverse complement strand
TTCAGAAAAAGTGGGGATAAGAAGATGGTCTGCCGTTCTAATCGGTTTTATAGGAATGTTATTTATAGTTCGTCCTGCTTTCGAAGAAATGAATCTTTATTATATTTTTCCGATTATTTTTTCACTAGGTTTTGCTAATGTGGCAATAAGTATAAGAAGTTTATCAAAAACTGAACCAAATTATTTGATAGCATTTTACTTTTCTATTTTATCTCTTTTGGTTGGTCTTGGTACTATTGTAAATGGTTGGATTTGGCCGACACCATTTGAGGCGCTTTTATTTGCAATACTTGGTTTATCTGGAGGTATAGCAAATTTATTGCTTACCCAAAGTTATAGACTGGCAGACGCAAGCCTTGTTTCTCCTATTAAATATTTATCTTTAATAGTTGCAGTTGTGGCAGGCTACTTAATTTTTAGTGAAGTACCAAAATCTATGACTTTATTTGGGGCCAGTCTAATTGTTGTAAGTTCATTTATAATCTTTAGAAGAGAAGCAACATTAAAAAAACAAGTTATGGCACCAAGAGTATGAAACCTAGGTGGTGGGAAAAGTCAAAAAAATATGTTTCCAAAAAAGATAGAGTTATGTTCAGATTAATCAGATCTCACAAAGGTCATCTAACCACTCGAAATAACTTTTTTTATTCTCTTTCAAGATCAATAGTAAGCCAACAAATTTCTACTGCAGCAGCAGACTCAGTATTTTCTAAGTTTCAAAATAAATGTAAGGGTAAAATTAACCCAAAAGTTGTTTCAAAGCTTTCCCTGGGATCTTTAAGAAAATGTGGTTTAAGTCGACAGAAAGCACTGGGAATAAAAAGTTTGTCAGAAAAAATTTTGGATAAATCTTTCAATCCAAGATTAATAAAAAAAATGAACGATGAGGAAGCAATCATTTATCTTTCTAGTCTAAGGCAAATTGGAAGATGGTCAGCTGAAATGGCACTTCTTTTCTTTTTTAACAGACCAAACATTTGGCCAGTCCAAGACATCGGTCTGCTTAGAGCCATCTCTATTAATTATAAAAAAAGTTATTTACCTCCTAAGAGTTTTGTAAAAAAACTTCAAAAAAAATTTTCACCTTACTGCTCTGTAGCTACTTGGTATTTTTGGCGATCAATAGACAACGAACCTATTCAGTACTAAATCCTTCAACGATTTGCATGTGTCTTACACTTGTTTCTTTAGTCAAATTCCAACCAGCCTGATATTCTTTAGAGTCATGACATTCGATTGCTTTTTCGTAGCTAGGAAATTCCCAAACAACTGTTCTTGGAAAGTTATCCCCGTCATAAACCTTATATTTTCCTCCTCTAACAAGAGGTGTACCTCCATAACTTTTGATAATGGGAGTTACAGTTTTAGCATATTTTTTTTGATTCTCTTGATTTTCAATTTTTATATACAAACTTATCCAATAGCCCTTTGCCATAAATTTTCTCCTTTTTTATTAAGTTTTTTTTAACTATGATAGCAGAATTAATATGTCAGAAAAATTAATTGTTTCATGGGACGAATATAATAGGACTGTGGAAAAATTGGCGATCATGGTCCATGACAGTGGTTATAAACCCACCTTGCTTGTTGGTATCATGCGTGGAGCAGCACCCATGATAGATGTTTTAAGCAGAGTTTTTAAATTAAAATGTGCTTACCTAGCTGTTGAATCTTACAGTGGCAAGGGCGTTGAGGACGAACAAGGAGATATAGTATTTTCTAGAGAGATGAGTTCTATCGCAAAAAATATGGGTGGAAAAATACTTTTATGTGACGATCTTTCAGATACAGGAATTACTCTAAACAAAAGTGTAGATTGGTTAAAAAAATATGAACCAATAAAAGATAAAATCGAAGATATAAAAACAGCGACTTTATGGAAGAAAAAAAAATCAACGTTTGAACCTGATTATTGTGCCGTTAGACTAAAAAGCGATCCATGGATTGTACAACCCTTTGAACATTACGAAGAAATTAGAATTGAAGAATTGAAAACAAAACATAAAAAAAAGGGTTAAACTTTCGTCCAACCCTTTTTTTAAAAAATATTTAATATCCTAAGCTACTGCAAAGCTCATTACACTCAATACTGCAACAACCCATATTGCTGGCGATGTTCTAGCAGCATTGCCGCTAAGTATTTTAATTAGTGCATAAGCTATAAAAGCTAAAGCGATACCATTTGATATGCTATAGGTAAGTGGCATAGTTATCATAGCTATTACTGCAGGAGCAGATTCTGCTATATCATCCCACTCTATATCTGTAATGTTTCTTACAAACAGAACAGCCACATATACAAGTGCAGCACCATCTATTTCTTTAGGAAGGCTTGTTGCTAAAGGCGCAAAGCCTAGGCAAAGAAGAAACAAAACTCCAATGACCAAAGATGTCATTCCAGTTCGTCCACCTGCTTTAACTCCGGCACCAGATTCAACGTAACTTGTAACTGTAGTTGTTCCCATGAACGCACCAGCTACTGTTCCAGCACTGTCAGCAAGCATTGCTCTATCAATGTCTTCGACTTTGTTTCCTTTTACTTTACCAGAAACGTTTGCAACAGAAGTTAAAGTTCCAGCCGTATCAAAAAAGTCTATAAAGAATAATGTGAATATTACTGTTAATCCACCTCCAGATAAAACTTTTCCAGTACTAAAACCTTCAACAGCTTCAAAAAGATAACTCATTGATGGAGGTGCAGAAAAAACACCATTAAATCTTGCTAATGATTTTCCTCCCTCTATTGTTGCTCCAGTCCAATCCCACATTGGTAGCCAAGCTAAGATACTAAATCCTAATATCCCGATAATAATATTGCCTCTAACTTTCATTTTTTCTAGAACAATCATTACCACCAAGGCAAGACAACCCAATAAAACTAGTGGGTTTTTAATATCTCCTAGTGTTACTAATGTTACAGGATGATCTCCAACCACTCCCATTATTTCTAAACCAATAATAGACAAGAATAGTCCGATACCAGCTCCAATTCCTAGCTTTAAACTTCTTGGAATAGAATTAATAATCCAAGCCCTGATAGGAGTTAGTGATACTAACAAAAATAATATTCCTGCAAGCAATACCGTTGATAAAGCTTCGGCAGGTGTATATTTCATTCCTCCAACTACGCCAAAGGCAACGAATGCATTAATACCCATTCCAGGCGCAAGACCTATCGGCCAAGTTTTTCCATAAAATGCCATAATAAAACAGGCTATGGCAGTTGCTACAATTGTAGCGGTGTACACACCTCCAAAATCAAAAAAACCTTTTTCTGTTCCAGCAAACTCACCGGAAAGAATAAAGGGATTCAAGAACATAATGTAAGCCATAGTAAGGAATGTCGTAACCCCAGCTACAACTTCTGTATTGAAAGTGGTTTTGTGCTTTCTGTACTCAAAATATTTATCTAGCATAATTTCTCCTCTCTCTTCGATAAATTGATATCTAAAGGTGATATTTGATTCTTCATACTAAATCTAACTAAAAAACTGCAATACAGAGATGAGTTTTTTTTTATGTATATTTAAAGTTGTATTTCTGTTTATAATTTTTGGTGTATTCTATAAAAAGTTGAATTATGAAAAAAATGTATTTTATATGTTTAATTTTATCTTTTTTTATCTTTGTAGGTTGTAAAACAGTTAGCACAAAGGTCGACAAAACTGTTTCTAAAGAAGAAGAAAAATTAAGCAGATTCCTAAATAAGTCTGTAGAAGAATTAAAAATAGAATTCGGTGAACCAGATTTGATAGAAACAACAAATAAGGCAAACAAGAATTTTGTTTATTTAAAATCCAAGTTAAAAATTAGATGTGAAAGAAGATTTGAAATAAACCAAAAAAATATTATTGTTGGTTTTAGCAGTAAAAATTGTTTTTAAGTTATAATTTTTCTGTAATCTTTAAAGCAAAAGCATAATCAAAAGCGATGTCTTCTATTATATTCTTTCTTCCCGATCTAGATCCATGCCCAGCATCCATCTCGCATTTTAAAAGTAGTAAATTGTTGTCGGTTTTATAATCTCTAAGTTTTGCACAATATTTAGTTGGTTCGTCAAATAAAACTCTAGAGTCTGATAAAGATGTCGTAATTAAAATATGAGGATAATTTTTCTTTTGGATATTATTGTAAGGGGCGTAAGAACGTATATATTCGAAGTGTTCTTTATTATTTTTGGCATCACCAAATTCTAATAGCTCTCCAGGCGTCAACGGAAGAGAATGATCCATATTGGTAGTTAAATTATCTACAAATGGCACTGCCATGATGGCTCCTAAAAATATTTCTGGAACTTGATTTACAACATTTGAGACTAAAAGACCTCCAGCAGAACCCCCAAAAGCAATTAATTTTTTTTTGCTAGTATATTTTTTTTTAATTAAAAATTGTCCACAACTGATAAAGTCAGAAAATGTATTTTTTTTGTTTAACATTTTTCCCCCACGCCACCACGACATACCTCTTTCAAGACCTCCACGTATATGACAAGTTGCCCAGATTATATCTCTATCAATCAAGGAAAATTTTGAAGTTGAAAAAGACGGCGTCATAGAAGTTCCATAACTTCCGTAACCATATAATAAAACGTGCGCATTTCCGTCTAACTTTGTTTTTTTGTGATATGTAATTGTAATTGGTATGCTATGGCCATCGTGGCTTGGACAATTCAAGCGTTCCACAATGTAGTCATCTCTATTGTGGCCAGATGGAACCTCCTGTTCTTTTACCAGTTTTTTCTCTTTGGTTTTTAAATTATATTCATAGGTTCTCAAAGGTGTTTTTGGAGACTCATAACCTATTCTTATAGTGTTTGTATTTTTATCTTTTTGTATAAGACTTATACCTGGCGATATAACTTTTTCATCAGTAAATATTAATTGTTCTTCTTGGTTTGTTTTTACATTTCTAACAAAAATTTTTTGAAGAGCATCAGACACTTCAGCTCTAATTATCCAATCGTTTAAAAATGTGAGACCCCCAATCAAAACACCGTTTTTTGCAGGAACAAAATCTTTCCACTCTTTAATATTTTGGTGTGAACATCGTGAGATTTTAAAATCTTCAGCATCTTTGTTGGTCCACATCCACCAATAGCCTCCAAAGCTATCCACACTATATTGTATTCCCTCCTCTCTTTTTATAAATAATTTTGGCTTAAATATTTTTTCATCTTTATGAAAGTAATAGACTTCTGAAGTTGTATGTTCACTTGTTTCAATTAAATAAAAATTTTCACAACTACTGGCATGAATAGAACAAGTAAACCTTTCAGATTGTTCTTCAAAAATTAATTTATCTTCTTTACTTGAAGTTCCCAATTTATGTTGAAAAATTTTACGAGGTCTGTGCTGAGAATCGTGCTTTCGGTAAAAAAATGATTTGTCATCATATGACCAAACAATACCTCCAGCTGTATCCTTTATAGGTTCTTCAATAATTTTATTGTCAGATATTTTTCTTAAAAAAATTGTAAAATATTCACCGCCTTTGTCGTCTACAGAATAAGCTAATAACTCATCGTTGTATGAAACCTCCAGATCTCCAGTGCTGAAAAATTTTTTCCCCTTTGCTTCTAAATCTCCATCCCAGTAAGTTTCTATTTCTGTATTTCCTATTTTTCTTCTTAATTTTTTAGAATAGTTTCCCTCTTTTGTGGTTTTGGTCCAGTATTCATATTTTTTATCTTTATAAGGAAGACTTTCGTCTTCTAACTTTATTCTACCCTCAATTTCAGTAAAAAGCTTTTTTTGTAAATTTTCTGAATCTTTCATATTTTCTTTTGTATAGGAATTTTCTTCTTCCAAATATTTTTTAACTTCAGGATTTAGTTTGCTTGTATCTCTTAAAATTTCGAGACAATTATCTTGATGAATCCATGAGTAATCGTCTTCCCAACTCTCTAATCCATGGAAACTTTTCTTTTCTGGTTGTTTGCGTAATTGTGGTATCTTCATTATTAAAAAAAAATTATGAATTTGTTTTTAATCATTGGAATCTGTTTTGTCATTCTTTATTTATTATTAAATTGGTTTAGCAAAACAAGTAGCAAAAAAATCGCAAGATCTATTAGATATATGATTATAATAGCTTCTGTTCTCTTAGCGGTTATTTTCTTTTTAGTTGGGAGATATGCTTTTAGTATTCCTGTTTTAATATTGTTACTCCCTCTACTTAAGCTAAAAGGTTTAACCTTTTTGCAGATGTTTCAATTATATAGACTATTAAGTTATTTAAGACAGACTGGAAGATTTAATTTCACCTCGGGGACAAATTATTCCAAACCCTCTTCCAATCTTACTATAGATGACAGTTATAATATTTTGGGATTAAAAAGAGGCAAGTGTTCAAGAGAAGATATATTATCAAAGTACAAAAAAATAATGCTAAAACTTCATCCAGATTCAAATCAAGATACAGACACAACAAAGTTAGCTCAAATTGTTGGTGAGGCAAAAGAAACTATTTTAAAAAACGATTTTAGTTAATCTAACATTCGACTTGCTTTAGCCAAAACTTTTTGAAAAGAAATTTTGTCCTTTCCCAAAGTGTCATGAGCAGTACTATCTTTTTCGCCTTCAGGCTCAATTACAGTCATTCTTGAAGAGTATTTTCCGTAAGCCATGACAGGGCTATCCATAAACAAAGTTAAAGTTTTAACCCCAAGCGCACAAGCAATATGAGCAAATCCTGTATCATTACAAATTGCTAAATCGCAATTTTTAATAATAGGCAAGGTTTGTTTAATACTAAATTTTTCAAAAGACTCACAATTTTTTCCTACATCAGAATTTTTAAACTGATTGATTAAACTAACATCATTGGTTCCACCAGCTATATAAAATTTACACTTTTGATTTTTTGTTAACTCTTGACAGAGCTTAATATAATTATGAATGTCCCATCTTTTAGTAGGACCCGAAGCTGAAATGGCAAGACAAATATGTTTTAAATTTTTGTCAAAATTATTACTTGTGTTTTTAATTTTTAAATTAGGCTCAGTTGAAACAATTTCACCTATTACATTTTCAGTAAAAATTTTAGCACTATGAACTACGTTGTCTTTAGATCTAAACAATGGATACTGGTGAATTGATTTTATCCCAGCAAATTTTGCAATTAAATTATACCTTAGAGAACTATTAAAAATAAAAACTTTATCAAACCTTCTTCTTTTTAATTCATTCGACAACTTAAAAAATCCACTCAGGCCATCTTTCTCTTTGTCCAGAATAATTATTTCATCGACATGATTGTCATCAGATAATAAATCCGATGCCCTTGAACTTTCCTTAACCAAAAGGCTTATTCGTGTATTAAATTTTTTTGAAATTGCGTGAATATAGGGGAGAAAAATAATTAAGTCCCCAATACCGTATCTTTGTTGAATAATAAGAATTTTCATTTCTTTTTTATTTATAGTACCTTTATATAAAAATTGGGTGAAAACATGTCTAAAATTTTAAGCGGCGTATATGCAGCTTCGATGTCAGTTTTAAAAGCTGATTTGAGCTTAGATATAGAAGAAACCTTACGTCATGCAAAGAAAAACCTTGATGACAATGGAGTTGGATCGGCATTTTTTGGTAGTACCGGATGCGGACAATTGATCTCTATTTCTGAAAAGAAAGAATTTCTTAATGCTTTGTCCAAAACAAGTTTTAAGGAAAAAATATTAATAGGACCTTCCTGCAATAGTCTAAATGACAGCATAAATATTATGCAACATTCAATAAAAAAAGGTTTTCAAAATTTTCTTATTATGAATGTGGCTTACTATAAAAATGATGATAATGGTGTTTACAATTTTTACGCAAACATAATTAAATCTGTTCCAGAAGCTAGAATTGTACTTTATAACTTTTCTAAATTGAGCGGTTATGTCTTCACACCAGAAGTGACAAGAAGATTAATAAAAGATTTTCCCAAAAATATAGTTGGCATGAAAGACAGCACAGGAAATCTGTGGGATAATTTTAAAGCTGAAAATTTTTCAATGTTTGTTGGAAGTGAAAAAAAATTACTAGACAATCTTGAAGCTGGTGGAGCGGGCTGCATTTCGGCAACAACAAATTTTTCAAGTTCTTTAGCAAGAAAAGTTTACGATGATTTTAAAAACAAAGGATCTTCTTCTGAAAGTGATAAGCTTAAGGCTATAAGAACAGCATTTGATGAAACGGGAAACTTAATTACTGCACTCCACACTTTGAAAAGCTTGGAAAACAAAGCTTACGCAAATCTACTTCCTCCTTTGGAATTACTAAGCAAAAGTAAAAAGGAAGAATTGGTTAAAAAATTAAAGAAGCTAGGTGCTTTAACTGATAAAAACATTGCTGCTTAAAATATGCAACTTGTTAAATTTTTAAATAAATTATTTACAAAAGGAGGGTTTATCTTAGAAGATGCTTACGGAAAAGAGCATGTTATTGGAAAACCAGCTTCAGAAAAACCGATAAAGCTAAAAATACACAACAAGAGCTTACACTATAAATTATTGCTTTACCCAGACCTTTATTTCGGAGAGGCATATACTGACGGATCAATTACTATCGAGGGAGGAGAGCTAAGCAACTTTCTTGATATAGCTTTAGAAAATATTGGGCGTCGTGAAACAAATACTTTCAGTGAGCTTTTTAATAAGTTTAGAGGGTCTTATAGATATCTTACAAATTTTAATTTTATAAAAAAATCCAAGATGAATGCTGCTCATCATTATGATATTTCAGATGATCTTTATTTTCTTTTTCTTGATCCTTTGAGACAATATTCATGTGCATATTTTAAAAATGAAAATGAAACTTTAGAACAAGCTCAGGAAAATAAAATTAATCATATAATCAAAAAACTAAATATTCGTCCTAACCAAAAAGTATTGGATATCGGTAGCGGATGGGGCTCACTTGCTATTGAAATTGCAAAAAAAGCCAAATGCCAGGTAACAGGAATAACTTTATCTGAAAACCAATTTGAATATAGCAAAAAGAGAATAAAAGAATTGAATTTAGGAAACCAAGTGGAATTTAAGTTAATTGACTACAGAGAGGTTAAAGAGAAGTTCGATCGTATTGTAAGCGTAGGTATGTTTGAACACGTCGGAAGAAAATTTTATAAAACTTTTTTTAAAAAAGTTTCTGAAATTTTAAATGATGATGGTGTAGCTTTATTGCATACTATTGGTTCAGTTAATCCTCCTAGAGACCCACATCCATGGATAACTAGATACATTTTTCCGGGTGGATATACACCCAGTTTAAGCGAGGTGTCAGGACCTATTGAAAAGTCTGGTCTCATCGTATCTGACATTGAGGTTTTACGAATGCATTACGCCCATACGCTAAGGAATTGGAAAGAAAGGTTCAAAAAAAATAAAGAAAAAGTGGTTCAAATGTTTGATGAAAGGTTTTTTAGAATGTTTGAATTTTACTTATCGTCTTGTGAAATGGCCTTTAAACATGGCGATCAAGTAGTATATCAATTTCAACTTACTAAGAAACTAACCACAGCTCCATCAACGAGAGACTATATTTACTCCTAAGTAACTGTTATTAGTAAAATAATCCATGAAGAAAAAGAAAAAGAAAGTAAAAATTAAAAAAAAGAATAATAAATTTAAGAGAAAGAAAATAAGGCTTAGTCTGTCAAAAAAAAAGATCAAAAAGTCAAAAAAAAGAAGAAAAAGGAAGATTAAAAAACTTAAGACAAAAAAAATTAAGAAAAAGAGCCTTTACAAACAGTTAGACCAGTTGGATTTTGAGGGTTTTATAAACTCAATAAAGCCAAAAATTACTTTTAATTTTCAATATTTTTTTAAAAAACTTATATCCCCAGTAATTAATGAAATTCATAATTTCAAAAAACAAAGAGAAAGACTGAGAATTAAAAAAGAATTAAAGGCAAAAAAAGAACAAAAATTACAATCATCTTTAAGAACTGAGTTACTTAAAAAAGAAATAAAACAAGAACAGGCTCTTGCTAAAACTCGAGCACTAGAGCTAAAAAATTTTTTAAAAGAAGAACAAAAACTTATTAGGGAAAGAGAGAGAGAAAAACAGAATAAATTTTTAGAGGAAGTAAAATTAGAAAAAACGTTAGAAAAATTTAGAGCTAGAGAGATATCCGAAATAAAAGCTATTGAGAAATATTCTTTAAATGTTGAAAAAGAAGATTTTAAAGCATTTCAGCAAAGAATTGATCAAGTCAAGGAAAAATATAAAGCACTTCGAAATGAGCGTTTAAGGAAAAGAGTCGAAGAACTAGGGGTTACACTTTCCGATCAGGCAACGGTTGAGGAAATACGACAAAAAGAAAAAGAATATCTTGAGAGAAGAGAGGTTATAGAGACCAGTCTTGATAGCTTTGTGCGTAGCGCAACCTCCCTTATTTATCAAATTAATAAAAGATATTTACCCAGAAATGCAGACTTGCTTAGAGTAATTAATTTGGTTTATGAACAGAGCGAAATTATTATTAGAGAAGATCAGGAGCAAAACGAGAATTTTTTACTTTTAATCTATATTAAAGATCAAGATATTAAAAAAGATTTAATTGTAGTGGAAGATAAAATAAAACATGAAACCAGGGAATATAATCGAGGTCAAATTTTTAAATTTGGAGATGAACTTACCGATTCCATGATAGAATATCTAGAAAGAATGAGAGAGAGAACAAAAAAGGCTAGTTAATAAGATCAGTTAATTTTTGTACTTCGCCAATTTTAAATATAATAGCATCTTCTTTTTTGTAGCCAAACTTTTCAGCATTTTCTTTAAATCTAACTGGAGGTTCCCAAATTGGC
>MDTB01021664.1_pt1 | contig 10795 bp, 9 predicted proteins | sample 811161 | NCBI WGS metagenome assembly MDTB01 (sample SAMN05326650, study PRJNA326480) | marine metagenome | isolation source: seawater | place: Mediterranean Sea | collected 2009 | reverse complement strand
TACAGATTTGGTTTGGAGGCGTCCAAGTATTCGTAGGCATAGGAAAATATATAAACAGCATGAAACAGTGCTGCGATGCCTTCCATACATATCAACAATATCCCCGGTGCTGTATTGACAAATTTGCTATCATTCAGGCTGTAAACTGTGATCAAAGTGACGAGGTGGGCGAGTACTGCACACGAATCAAATCTGATTCTATATCTACTTTGTTTTTCAATTGTCCAAGTACTACGATCAGTAATTTTTATACTTTCATCATATAGTATGTCATCAGCAAAAGAGGCATTTATAATTGTGGAATTTCTGTGCATTTAATAATGTTGTATAAAAAAACCGTATGCGATTATGGACCGTTGCTGCAACAATAAAATATGAAGTGGCCTTAAAGCTACTATGGCCTCATTACGTTCTCATTTTGAATCTGTCTCGTCGCTCTCATCCAAAGATTCTAATAACAGTATTCTCTCTGGCGCAACGAGTCTGGTAAATATACAAAGGTTGGATCGTAAGGCCACATACGACACTATTGATTTACCCAAGCGTCCGACATACATACGTTTTACTAATCAGACATCATTTCCTCAAGTGTTTATATACAAGGAAAGCGATAAATTATATACATGCAAGAGAAGATATGTCAAGTGGGTTGCCAATCGCCTTGATGACGGATCCTACAGGGTAAAACTGCATTCAAACAAAGCCGAACAACAGGAAACGTACAGTGTCAGCGAAAAAAATGCCGAAGTTTTTATTCCTCTGACTGACGGCACAAAGGTCAGATGTCACTGGTATTCGGACAGACATAGTGACAGCGTGGGAATAGTTATGTCGCATACGTGCAAAGAGTCGAGGTCCGGATATGTTAAAAGTTATGGTATGATTAAAATAACTGAAGCCCTCGCAGTAGGTCCGTGTTATCTGATAAAATATGACTTTGACCCCCGTCACACCGTCCTTGAAGACGCGTGCAATGTCTTTGTACCCGTCGTCCAGGTCAACGACCACATCGACACTGTCCTAGACGTGCCATGGCACCGCGACGAGGTTCTGATTGCATGTAGGAATTATGATGACGATGCACTGAGAACGTTAAAAAATTTGGAGCAGGCCCTGGATGGGTGGCTTGAAAGTCGAGGTTGTCTGGATAACAGCATACGCCAACTCTATACATCTCCGGAATTGCACGACGACACCCAACACAAACTTTTAAGAAAACGAGGATCCTATAAGCTAGAAGAGTTGGAGGACATGGCTACCAATATGACACGTTCTAATCTAGATTGCCACAAATGGGAGACGGGCATGGGAAAAAAAAATAGTTTAAGTTTTTATAAATTAAGATACGAGGCCATAGACAAATTTAGTGGCCCTTGCAATAAAAATACGTCCAAATATTTCAACAGAATGTTAATGTCAAAATGTGTCAACTCTGCCATTTTGCTCCACCTTTTGAAAAGTTACGAAAAATACAGAACACGCTATTTAGCAGTACCAGACGTATACGTCTTGTGTGGATTAGGAACGGAAACAATGGGTTTGGTCACGCCTCTTGTGTATGTACTTGCCTTGATAAGCTTTGTATTTCAAATAATAATTCCATTATTGGTCATTCACACTCTTTGGAACCCCCAAAGGGCGGCATGTCCTACACCAAGTCAATCTCCTATTGTACTCAAGGCCGCCGCAGTTATTGTATACCAGTCTCTCATGCTATGTCGAACTTCACACGACCTGAATATTAATGCCCTTATGCCATCCAAAATTTTTAGCCAGCGCATGGGGGAAATCAGTATGTTTATGCACGCTATTTCTGAGTTACTTGTACACGTATGTACTTTTCTTCTGTTTATTAGCGAAGAGGAAGGTGGGTCTATCGTTGCTTATGTTCTAAATTGCCTGGCCATGCAGTTTTTATTAAAAATGAATTGTGTACCGTATGTTATAGAAGGCGGCCATGAAGCATTGATGGAAAATATTAAAGCACGTATGATTGTTGCATTTATCGATAAATCAGAACGTATCAAAACTAATAATGTACACAAACAAATACAAAAGTGGTCTACTATCTTGTTGTGGACCATACACCTCGGTATTTCTGTCGTTCTTGCAAGGTGTGCCTAGGCAATACGCAGTATGGACCAGGAAGTCAGATTGTTTTCATCCACAGCATTTACTCTAATCATAAAGATATTATCGCGATGGACACTTCGCAAAGTACTATACATAATACTGTAGCCGTCATTGGGTGAAAGATTAGAATACTTTGTGTCAAATATTTGGAGCAGACGGTTAATTTCTTCCAAAGCAGTCCTGTTCATCCTCTCGTACAAATATCCTTGCCCAACGACGCGATCCCACTCTTCATTGCTAGTGGGTAAAGGAGTAAATTTATAGCGAATTAATTTTTCCGGCGTCATGACAATAGGTTCATTTAAATCGGTTTTATAAATGGGCAATCGTTCTACATAGTTATTGACCAATATATTAGCTTCGTAATCGATAATATTATAATCTTCGTCGTCAACGTCCATACTAACGATATTAGCATGACTGTTGTTGCTCCCTTCCGATGTTGAGGAGGTGCGACCCCCGCTAGAGCGGGCTGGGCGGCGTTGGAGAAAATTGTGTGATGCTGCTGGCAAATTATTAAAAAGATCCCTTGGCATGTTATTTAACAATACAATTTTTTTTTTTGTGCTAACCTTGAGGCTACTTGACATTTCAATTTACGCTATTGCTAAAAACCTCCAACAGCAGAAATAGCGCCACTGGCTTCCACCCCACTTACTTTATTGATAAATGGAGAATCTGTCAGGGGCGAGGATTCGCTTCCAATGTTAAAGGGGTCAGGTATAAATCCCGAACCCTCTCTATTATACTGGAAATGTCCCAGACGGCCGGTTTGCCTGGCGCAGGATGACGAGTGGGGGGTATACTTTCCTGAGCATAATTCTATCTGTCAGCCGTGTAAAATATACTATAGTTAGGATCGTTTGGTTCTAAGTAGCCCCTTCTAATAAGCTCCTTTATGTTCCAGACATCGCACTTTCCTTCTCCTGCCGGACGGGTGGGGGGTATTTGCCTTTGTGCTCTCTCCGGAAACACAATGTCTTCTATAAGCCGTTTGCCTGCCCGAGAAAACTGTTGATTTGTAAATGGCTGAAAACAGGATACATTTGTCGTCCACCAGCCGTCTTCCTGTTGGGAGCGTGTGCACGCACCCTTCATGTAAGCGACACTCACGCAATAGCAGGGGTCCTGTGGCCTGGATTTCAAGGGAGGGAACACAATGTAGCCTCCTTCGCTACAGACGTCGGGCGAATCAAAGGGTTCTTGAAGAAGGAGCGTGTCGCCATCCTCATAATTAACGCACACCGGCTCCGGAGGCGCCGGCGCTCTTCCCCCGCCTTCGGATGACTCGTCCATAGCCGTAGCACCCTCATCGAGGAAAGAGTTCTTAAATGCTTGTTGCAAATTTGTTAAGTAATAAAGATTATCGGACGGTGTGTGGTGTAAATCGAAGATAATATCTTTCAATTCATTTCTGTCACTGATATACCCCGATGCGCTAGTTTGTTTACCTTGATAATCTTCCTGTTTCAACTCGATGGGAATGAAAAGGTATTGTAGTATGTCGTCAGCAGATACTTGTATTGTTTCCATTTCATCAGGTATGATCAAAACAAAGTCTTCATGCGGTTTTACTTCGTTACCATAAACATCAACTTTTGCAACATGCAATTGGGTCGGTATTTTAGCTTCATTTGAATCATTATCCTCATTGTATATGTCGACTGTAACATCAATATTGTCGCTTTCTTCTGGTGGCGAGGTGTCACCTTCATTTGTTGATTTTGGATTTAAATTATTAAAAAGTTGAAGTGTTGACATGTTGTTTAACAATACAATTTTTTTTTTTTTGCTTTCATTATTTTTTTGTTTTACTTACATATATGCTTTTATCAATTACTTCTAAAAATTATTAAAAAAATAGTTGTTATTTTTATCATTGCTGCTACTTTAATTTCTGTACACAATGGTCAGTTGGTGACTTCCTGACTATGGAGGCTGCATGGCAGAAGGGAGAAGTTAAAGTAACAACAACAAGAGGAAGAATATGAATTCATTACCTTAACGATGTAGTGTTTTAAATTTAACCAGAATCGCTGGCGGAGGCAGAGTGGTAAACAAGACTACAAATACCCCTTTGCTTAGTATATAATAATAAAAAATGGAAATAAGTGACTACTTGAACTACAGCCTGCAACGATAATTAATCATGCTGCGGCCGCAGAAATTAATCGTATGTATCGCACATTTAGAGGACGCATGTTGAAATAATAAATGACAACATACTTTGGAAGAACGATACACAATAAGACGTACAAAAATATACATGTAACTTGCATGGTCATAATAAATAAATATAAACACAGAAAACATAAAACAAATTAAAAAAAAGTTGATATATCAATTATTTGGTATGTTCATTAAAAATTTTAATGCTGGAGGGGTATTGACTAGTCTCATCATGTACCATGGAACGAACGGGGCTCTCTAAGATATACCGTTCATCAAAAACCTGAGGCTGTGGAACTGGTTGAACAGTCTGCTGCTGATTATTCCAAAGAGACCAATTTTGTGCATCAATGTTTTGGTTTGCAGAAATTGGATTGTCAAATTTCATATAGTTTGGCTGCTCAGGTGGAGTATTCTTAAAATTGTTTGAAAACGGCACCAAAGAAGCATTGTTGGTAAGATTAATAGTCTCATTTTGGGGTTTTTGGGTAACTTGTGGGTAAGAAGCTTTGCAATTTGTCTTAAGATAATTGTAAATTACAGCGTGTTGTTTCTGTGGCTTTCCTCCATTACCGCCGCCAGCGCCTCCCTCGTTTGTCGACCCGTTTGCCTGTTGAGTTGAAACGTGTTCTTCATGGGATGATTTTCTTGATTGCTGTCCTTCTTCCTCTTCATGTTTTGGTCTGCAAAAACAGATGCCCATATTGAAAGTCAAGAAAGTAAATTGTTTTATATATACTACCATTAAAATTACCATCGAACCTGGGATCAAATATTGCTAGATACTAAACATGTCTAATAGTTCAAATCCTTGCCCGCCTAAAGTTGGTGAAGGATATGAAATAAAACCAATTGATGCGTTGTTAATAGCATCAGCATTTACATTAACCCTGTCGTACGTGCCTCAAATTGTTGTAACCTGTACCTTAAAGAGGGCAAATGATGTATCACTTGGAATGTTTTACTTAGCGTTGCTTCGCACAATCTTGTGGTTCACCTATAAGGTTTTGGTATATCCTGATCATACTTTACTTATAGCATGCACGGCATTAATATTAATTATGCGCGTATTCACCTTAATTCTCATAAGCTATTATAGAAAATATCCAAAATATGGAATATCTAGTAATAGCAATGAAACTAATCTATGATTTGCATTTGGCTGCATAATATGTAATGATTATACTACCAACATAGACGACAATACCCAGCGCCCAGTAACCCCACCTTCTTTTCATGGGTATATATTGAGACTGGCCACAACAGCGATTGACTTCATACTTGTGCCCAATGTTACATTTTGGGCAACTTAATCTCAAATTGTCGAGATCCTTGGGGTCTGTTACTCCAAGACAGCATTGATCTTCAATATCCCTGTAAACTACGGGGTGGTGGTCAAGATGATAGTTGCCTCTCTTCGATACGTCTAAAGTTACTTTACAGTGATGGCACTGTTTTCCATCTCTTTGGATAATGGCATTGGCCATCGCCTGGGTCATTTTGGGCCGACCCATTCTTAGTAAGCTTAAAACCTATTTTTATTTGATTCGCTTTTATTTTACCTTACTCATGGTTTTTAATATAGTCTTTACTACCGCTTACCAATTTTATAATTTGTCGTCTTTTTACCTCTTAAAAGCTTTCTTTTTTTCTCAACAAAGGGCTTGGTGCCACAATTTTTTGTACAGAATTGAAATTTCAATTCATCTGTATTAATATTTTGCGACTCTTGTGATTGATCGTTTAAAGGGGACTCTAAATCTTCCGTCGCCATGTATTTGACTGATTTTTCATTTTGGGTAAACCCCGACATTTTTTTAATTGTGTAAAGATTATAAAATTGCAACGTCTACATACAATTAATCATATTCTGTTCTGCCTCTCTTTGACTCTGTGAAGACCGAATCGGGTTGACAAGATTACCCTGAAAGGACGTTCCTTCCAAATTTTGCAAAACCGGACAGCAAATTTCGGGAGTTTGCTTGTCGTAGACAACAGAAGCAAATTTGTCGTACAAATCCATTCTTTGCGTGCCGCCACAATGCAAGAGTCCCACAACGCACATGGCGTGTGATCCTGACCATTTTCCATTTGGCGGCCAACTAAGCTCTCGAATTTTCAGTACATAGGATTGTGCGGCAATAATGGGATCCTTTGAAGTTCCGTCAGGTAAAACCAGAAGTCGGCGATCCGATACGAATTGGTCCTTTTTTCTGGCATACAAATCACACCAGTGTGGCGAGTATGAAGATTGATGTTGGTTGCCGGGTAAATTACCCAAATCAATTTCTAGGCCCGCGGATGTTATGTTACCCTCTGCATCCACAATGGGATCTTCAAAGGGTAGCTTCTTATTTAAACCGAGGGCGCGCAAGTCTGTCACATTGCACTTCAACTCATGAAAGGTAGGTTCGTAAATTTCTGAAGTAACTTGCACAGGTGGCAGGCCTGATTCTTTGCGAAACTTTGAATATTCTGAGATGACACCCCCATCAGCATTCAAGGGGGCTATAGCGCCTTCTATGGGAAAAAATTCCTTCTTATCCCCCTCGCCACTGAGCATTTGATAGAGACCTTCAACCTGAAGGGTCAAAGCCTTCTCTGCCCTTTCAAACATGGAAGAGTGTTTCTTGGCAAGGGACCAGAAATCGTTGGTGGTTTTCCCAAGAACAGTTCCAGATTCTAGATCCATATCGTGGCTAAAGTTTAAATAGCAAGCATTCCACTTTCTCATAATCATTCCCAACTCCGACTTTGATTGAACCCCCTGGGGATTGACGTACGTACCAGCAATTTTGTTGAGCAAATTGGTGTCGGCGTATTTTGAACGCACCTTGTTGGGAAACTTAATTTGCGCAACCCGCCGTACTATAGCTCCGGTGTGACCCGAGAGCCACTCAGATGGAATTTGATTACCTATGAGCAATCCGTGCGATGTGCACTTCCATCGTTGTGCTGCTTCAAATTTAACGGCGACTGACGTTTCCTCGCCTGTAATCATAGACTGAAAGTCTCCTAATGGCATTGTAAAGCGGTCTTTTACCTCTGGACACGCCCACAAGTGACACCCAATCAAAGGGGACAACCCAAATTGCTTTTCCATGTTACTTGAAAATATGCCAATAAGTTCAGGAGGTATAATCATGTTGATTAATTGCAGCAAAAGGCTCTTTCCGCTTTGAGCGGCACCGTAAACAAATACACACACTTGGAATCTGTCAACCTCGTTAACTTTGTAAAACAGCCTTCCCATGAGCGCATGGGATACAAACAAGGGTTCATCGTCGACGTAGCCCACAGACGGGGAGGCGGATCCACTTTGTACGTCGGTCAGAGGAATTTCCTTTTGAAACACATGGCAGTTTGCACACGTAAATTTGCCACATTTAGATGTTAGAGATCCGCGACATACGGAGCACGGTCGGTCTTGGGGGGTTGGTGAGGCGTCTGATTTGGTATAATCCTTTTTGTAGTTGATTTTTTCTTGGTCATTGAGAAGATTGTAGGGTTTTTTGGTGACTGAACACCAATCTCTACACACCATCTGATTGCGTATATTCTGCGACATCCATATGCGATCGTATTCTGGAGTAGGCGCATTTTGTACCACACGCATCCACATATCAGGCGCAAAGGGAGTAAAATGCGGATTCCTTTCATTTGTATGTATGTCAATGTCTTCCTGGGAAACATTGGCAGCCCTGAGGGTTTCAACGACGTCATTCAGACACTCATTGGGTAGCGCAAATGTTGTATCAATGTACCTCAAGGCGACAAGAGAACTTGCGTGTGCTACCAACTGTTCGTGTCGCATTGAACCATACGGCACAAAGAGATCGCACATTTCAAATTCTGAGGGTGTCGGCTGACCTATAACCCTGAAATATTCAGAAGCCATGAGAAAGTACAATCCGTCCATCCCGGAGAAAACAAGATGATTTAAATCGAGCTCGGGGAATTCAATGTCCTTAGCTTTGCTCAGATATTCTACAGCATAACTGTGATTGCTTTTAGAAGCAGTAAGTTGTTGCCACATATCTGGATTGACATCCTTGGCACAGAATTTCCACACCAAATCAGAAATGGTTGCAACCTGCTCCCATGCAAATGAGTACTGAGGAGTATCGTGTTCTTCGGTGTTTATCATTTTTTTTCGATAAGCAGCCCCCTTTAAGCGTCTATACCCGTGCTCGTAAAATTTTTGTAAGAGATACAAAACAAGCTTCTGGTTGCTGAGTAATGTTGTCATGTCAGGAAAGGTAAATCTGAATATCTGTAGAGCGTCTAGGGCCACATCATCCTGTGATGTTACAGTATTAACTCTTAGTGTAGCTTTAATAATGTCAGCAGAAGCCGAAATAGCTTCCCCAATACGAGCAAACTTCTGCTGGACTTCATTGACGGGCAATAAAGGCAAATCGTCAACATCCATTTCATCGTTCAAATCCTGGTCTATGTCGTGCCCTTCAAGATTTGTAATTCCAACTCTAAGACCAAGATTGCAGCAGTATATCATCTGATACATGCGCAATTGAAAGCGTTGGTATACGTCGTCAGGATCAAGGGGCTGAGTATTATCAATGTCAAATAAACGCAAAGCAGTCTCAAGGTACATATTAGGCTGGATATCATCGTATGACCTAAGCCAATAATCTTCAAATTCATTGGCAACGCGTTGAATGTCCAATGGACTTATATGTTGGTTGCTCAAGAGATTATTGACTGCCATGTCAGACTCAAAGGAAGCCATGGTAAGTACGGTTGCACCATCTGCTTGATCAACATCCATATTTTGAAAAAATTTATATAAAGTGATTATATGTAATGTATCGATATAATTTACAGAAAAAGATTATTAAATATTCAAATTATTTTTTCGCTTGTTTCTAGCCTTTGGATGTGACGCAGCAGGACCTTCCTTAAATTTACTTTTGCTGGATTTTCTTTGTTGTGTGTCGGAATTTTCGGAAGACTTCTTTCTTTTTCCATCGCTTGTCGACGCACAAAGGGTTGGGGGTAAATTACTTGTTTCACTGATAATAAAATTTGATAAATCCATCATATTTGAGGTCTGTTTTAATTTGGAAGCCCGTTTTTTCGGTTCTTGAATTGCTTCAAGCAAGGATGGTTTTCTGTATGGACGCACCATATTATTAACAACATTGCGCATTAATTGTTCATTATCTGGTTGTCTTATATCCATTGTGTGAAAATTTGGCGGATGTATATCTACCAAATGAGACAAGTTGAGTAAATTTGCCACTCGACCCTGTCCAACGTAATGTAGAGAATGAAATTGATAGGGTACGGGAGATACGATACTTCGTGAAGGGCACGGCCATCTGATTAATAGAAAGGCTTGATTCTCATTTGATAAACTTCGTGTTATTTGCCAATTATTCTTTACATGCATTCTTTCAATTTTGATATCATCGTTATATGCACCCCTTCCTACTTGAGTAACATGGAGAGGGTGTGACGACAGCCCACCGCCATCATCTGTAACAGGTTTTAGCATCTGCACAGGATTGACAATATCAGAGCGTCCGCCATCACTGTTTCTACAATCACTTGGTATCAGTACAACCCGTGCTGGATATTTGTTATTCTTCAGCACTAAATCACCACTGGCGTCAATAACATAACAAAGCAGACCACGGGGGCTAACGTCAACCTTTAATCCCGGTCTCCATTCAATTACAAGCAATTCTTTGTTCGCAGCGACGACGCTAGAATCAAGAATGGCCACTGCGACAGTATCGAGATTACCAGGTCTTGGCGTAGGGCTTAAAGTGAATGGACCTATACCATTCTGTACGGCTTCACCATCCCACGGTGACATATAAGTAGCCGTCATAATATTATGTCGACCCTCTTTTTGATGAAATATGTATGGCACCGAAAGTCCTGGATGTTTGAGGTCCAAACACATCAAAGGACCACAATGATGCTCTTTGTAATTGTGACCAACTTTCGAATCATCAGCATATTGCGTTGTTATTTTTTTATTATTCCTTATTTCCACAAGTCCGACAATGCCGTTATATTGTCCAAGAACTTCCTTTGATATTGCAGAAACTATATTTTTTAACGAGCCGTTGTTGCGATTTGCCAAATTACAAGTTTTGAACAAACCAACCATGCAATTCTGCAACGGCTCAGATGACATTACATAAGCAGGACAGGGCTGGGGGGAAAATAATCCAAGTAAAGGCTCGTACTCTATTTGCACAATAGGACCGTGTTCAAATGTAGGGCAAGGACAGGGTAAGTGCATATTTTCTATCTTCGAAATTATAGAGGAGTCCAATCTAACCCCCAGCGGCAAATGTACCATTAATTTTCTCATTTCTTCGTAATCAATCATGCATACGGCCATTTCTGCGCTAGACCCGTCACGTTGAAGATTGCCAGCCCTGATAAATGGTACGTCACGGGTGGAGAAGACTTGGCCATATGCATGATTGATTACGAAGAAATGAGAAAATTAATG
>MDTB01017792.1_pt1 | contig 10795 bp, 13 predicted proteins | sample 811161 | NCBI WGS metagenome assembly MDTB01 (sample SAMN05326650, study PRJNA326480) | marine metagenome | isolation source: seawater | place: Mediterranean Sea | collected 2009 | reverse complement strand
TTATTGAAAACCCTAGTAACCTTTTTATAATTACATTATATATTGCTTGCTTTAGGAATTAGTTAAATCATGTCCCGCGGAAACCACTAAACCTCCATCACAAGTAATAATTTCTCCTATAGTATATTGAGAAGCTCTGCTTGAAAGAAATAAAGCAAGCCCTGCAATATCTTCAGCTTGTCCAACTCTTTGGCTTGGATTTTTAGCCCCTATTATAGAATAATCATGATTGACAGCACTACCTAGCATTTTGCTAGGAAAAGGACCAGGAGCAATTGCATTACAAATAATGAATTCTTTTATTAATTTAGCTGCTAATACTTTAGTTAACTTATGCACAGCTGCTTTAGCAATACTATAAGAATAGTTTTCGTAATAAGGTGTGTTTATTCCGTCGATTGAGCCAATATTTATTACTCTAGAATAATTATTACTATTGGAATTTATTTTTAATAACTCTAAAAATTTCTTTGTTAAGAAGAACATCGTTTTTACATTTAAGTTCATTACTTTATCCCAACCTTGTTCAGAAAACTCTTCAAATGCCTGCCCCCATACTGCACCCGCATTATTAATTAATATATCCAAATTATTTTCATGTTTACAAAAGTCATTATACAAGCCTTCAATCCCCTCTAAGTCAGATAAATCTCCAGGAATTGCAATGCATTTACTGTTATATTCTTTTGACAATTTTTCAGCGGTTTCCTTACATTCTTTCACCTTTCTTGCAGTAATGTAAACTGTTGCACCATTTGCTAAATAGCCTCTTGCAATCATTTCACCTATACCCCTTGACCCACCTGTAATTAAAACTACTTTTTTTTCAACGGAAAATAATTTTTCTATTTTCATTTTATTTAACCTCTATTAAATATAATATCATATATGTAAATAATTATTAAAGATAAAAAATTGTATAAGTTCAAAAACTATAGATGTAATAAATTTGGAAGTATCAATAATATTCATTTAGAAGAGATGAATAGTCAAAAACTTTTAAAAAATCAGTTAAGAGTCAAAGTTCTTGCTATAGGCTTAAATTATGTCGATGTATTAATGATTAAAGGAACATATCAACATAAAGCCTTTCCTCCTTTCACTCCGGGAATAGAAGCCTGTGGAATAATAATAGAGGAAAAGTGTAATAGAAAAGATTTAATAAATAAAAAAGTTATTATCAATAAAAAAGGAGGATGTTATAGTGAAGAAATTATAGTCAATAATGAAGATATTATTATAATACCAAAAAAAATAGATGCTTCAATTGCAGCTGGTTTTTTTATACCTTATTTAACTAGTTATGTATCAATAATAGAAATTGGTAATATTAAAAAAAATCAGAAAGTATTAGTAACGGGATCATCAGGAGCAGTAGGATCAGCAAGTTTAGATATTCTCAACAAAGTAAAAGCTAACATTTTTCCGATTACTAGTACTATAGAAAAGAGTAATTATATAAAAAATTTAATAGGAAAAGAACCTATTCTATACAATAAGTTAAAATCTAATAATTTTCTAAAATTAAAAAATAGTATGGATGTAGTAATTGACATTAATGGCTTATTAAAGAACGAAAATATTTTATCTTCACTAAAGTGGGGAGGAAAATATATTATAATAGGTTTTATGAAAAATAATATAACAAAAATTTCTACTAGTTATATACTTATTAAAGGATTAAATATTTATGGCATACGTGCAGGCGAATACTTAAAAATAAATAAAAAAAGGAAACCCTTTATAATTAAAAAAGTTTTAGCCTATCTAATTGATAATAAACCATCAGAATTGATTTTTAATAATATAGCCTTTTCTGAATTGAAAAAAGGATTGTTTAAATTATCTAATAGAAGTTCTATGGGAAAAATTATTGTAAAAACTCGGCATTATGATGAGTAAAAAAAAAGCTGTATTATTATTTTCAGGTGGGCAAGATAGCACTACAATATTAGGCTGGTGTATGCAAAATTATGATGAGGTGTATTTATTATCTTTTGATTATGGCCAAAACCATTTAGTAGAAATAAAAGCAGCAAAGAGAATTATTAACAAAATTAACAAAACTTTTAGAAAGTTGAAAAACAAAATAAAAGATAATAAAGTTTATAAAATTAATAGTCTGAATAATATTTCTAAGAATGCTTTAACTAGTAATATTAGAATAGATACATCTAAAAAGTTACCAAATACTTTTGTGCCTGGACGTAATCTTTTATTTTTTACATTAGCATCTTCATATGGCTACGAAAGAAATATATTTAATATAGTATCTGGTGTATGTCAAACAGATTACTCTGGTTATCCTGATTGTAGAGAAAATACTATTGACGCTCTCAATAAAGCTATAAATTTAGGAATGGATAAAAAGTTTCTATTTCATAACCCATTAATGAATACATCAAAAGCTGAAACGTGGAACCTAGCTTATAAAATAGGAGGCAAAGAATTTATAGAAATAATTAAAAATTATACCCATACCTGTTATAAAGGAAATAGAGAGAAGCTTAATAGCTGGGGGTATGGGTGCGGTAAATGCCCAGCTTGCTTACTAAGAAAAAAAGGCTGGTATGATTTTAAAAAAAACTATGACATATAAAATAAAAGAAATATTCCTAACATTACAAGGAGAAGGCTTTAACGCAGGAAAAGCTGCAATATTTTGTAGATTTTCTGGTTGCAACCTATGGAGTGGAATGGAAAAAAATAGAAAAAAATCTATTTGTACTTTTTGTGACACAGATTTTGTTGGCATAGATGGCATAAATGGAGGAAATTATAAATTAAAACAATTAATAAAAAAAATTGAACAAATAGGTAGAAAGATTAATTCTAATAAATTTATAGTTTTTACTGGAGGAGAACCTCTTCTGCAACTTGATACTGATTTGATAAAAGAGTTAAAAAAGAATAAGTATATTATAGCAATAGAAACTAACGGGACGATAATACCACCCGAAGGAGTAGATTGGATATGCGTAAGTCCAAAAGTAGGAGCCAAAACTATTCTAAATTATGGACATGAAATTAAAATAGTATATCCTCAGACAGGATTACACTTAAAATCGTATGAAAAATTAAATTTTAAATATTTTTACTTACAGCCTATGTATGATAAAGATTATGAGAGCAATATAAAGGAAACATTGGAATATATTCTTAAAAATCCTCAATGGAAATTAAGTCTTCAAACTCACAAATATTTAGGTATAAAATAATGAAAACAGTTATATCTAAATCTTTTACCTTTGAAGCAGCACATCATTTACTTAACACCACTAATAAAAAAAATAAAAATATTCATGGACACTCTTTTTTCGGAGAGGTTTTCTTTGAGGGAGAGGTAAAAGATAATGGCATGATAGTTGATTTTGAAATTATTAATAGAAACCTTAAAAGTATTATTAATAAACTTGACCACAGTTTCTTAAATAAGGTACCAAATTTAGGCAATCCTACTTTAGAAAATATAGGCTTATGGATTTGGAATGAATTGAGTAAAAAAAATAAAAATATTTACAAAGTTAAAGTTAGTAGAAAAAGTTGTGGAGAAGAGTTTATAGTTAGCAAATAAATTTAAAGGCCATCGCAAGTTTTAGTTGGCTTGCCAAAGTATTTAACACAATATTTTTTCGTTATTTTTTTTCCTTTTAAATCAGAAATTATAAAATCTACTAACGCCTTAATTTGTCTGTCATTTAATTTTTTTCTAGCAGGCAAGGGTCTGTTTTTTTCATCTCCTTTAAAATCTTCAAATTTTAAACCAAAACATGTATCATCCTTATAAGCCTTTTTAGAAAAATATGGCATGTTAGTTCCAGGTCTGCCACATTCTATAATTTTAATGATATTATCTTTATCTAAACTAGTTTCTCTAATTGACATTGCAGAACCTCCATAAGAATTTCCACCATCTCCATGCCATAAATGACATGATTTACAATTTCCTTTTTTAAAAATTTGCATGCCATAATCTATATTACTTTGAGATTGCATGTGTTGACAAAAAAAAAAAGTAATTACTATTATAAGTATGCTCTTCATAATATTACTAGCTAGCTTCTGTCACGCTCATAAAAGTGCGACTTATGAGGTTTTCTTTTTCCCTATTATCAATAAAATAAAATTCAGTTTGATAAGTAATTTTTTTATTCTTATAAAATTTATAACAACTCTTATTCACATATTTTTTATTGATTATTAAATGATTTTCTTTTTTATCAAAGTTTTTACAAGACCAGTTATTAGAACCATACTTAGAATAAATACGTAGCCAAAATAAATGCGCTTGTTTTTTAAAATAAAATGGAGCTGTTGGGTCAGTATTTAAATTTATTCTAGATAATACACCTGAAGTATTTATACCTATGCTAATAATTACTGGATGCCCGGCAACTTGAGTTCCTTCAAAATTTTCATTAAAAGCATATTTATCGTTATATTCAAAATTAACATAATAAAGACCATCTTCATTTTTTTTACATCTTTTATAGTTTTTCCAATATATTATTTTTTTATTATCTTCCAAACATTTAATATTATTATAACGTTGATTAGGTATTTTTTTAACTTTGGACCCTATTTCAAACTCTCTAATATCACCAGCCAAACATAAACTAGTGGTTATTGAAATTAAAGAAAAAACAAAAGTTAAATTTTTTAACAATTTGAAAGTATAGAAGCCTTTTTCACGAATAATTTGTGAAAAAGACTTCATTATTAACCGATACTTTTTACTTTAAAGACTGAAAACAAAAAGCATGTTACCAGATTCTATTTTCTCTAGACCTGGGGTAGTAGAATTAAACCACTGTGGCCATGCTCCTCCCATTCCAGCCAATACTGCAACATATTGTTTGCCATCTACAGAAAATGTCATTGGTGGTGCATTTGTTCCAAAATTAGTCTCAAATCTCCATAACTCTTTTAAGTTATCTGAGTCAAGAGCAAAAATTGTTCCATCTGGGCTTGCACTAAAGACCAATCCACCTTTAGTTGCTAGCATCCCTGCTAAGTTTGGATAAGGCATTTCGTATTTAGCTACTACTTTACCACTATTTGGATCCATTGCAGTTACACTACCTGTTATTTGTCCTAACATCTTAGGAGCTCCTCCAAAGTATAAACCTCTAGGTTCCCAAGCTTTTTTTTGTGCCGCATTAATGTGTCCTGCACAACTTTCTATAACAGGAATATAATAAAGGTTTCTATTAGGATCATATGCAGTTGGAGGCCAATTTTTACCTCCCATATTTCCAGGGCAAGAGGCCCCTTCTGGCTTTGCTCTAGATGCATTAGAAGCAGGAACATATCTCTGAACATCGCTGTTTGGATCATAATCCATAGGCATTCCAGTATATTTATCTAAACCAACTGTCCAGTCAAGCTTTTTAACAAAAGGAGTTCCCCATAAAAACTTACCATTTTGTGCATCTAAAGCATAAGCAAAACCATTTCTATCAGCGTGCAATAAAGCCTTAGTTTTCTTTCCGAATACTTTTGTATTAACTACAGTTAGCTCGTTAACACCGTCAAAGTCATATGGATCATTAGGTGTATATTGAAAGTACCATTTAATTTTTCCAGTGTTTGCATCCAATGCTAAAGCACTATTACTGTATAAATTATCTCCAGGTCTATATTCATTATCCCAATCTGGGCCAGGATTTCCTGCTCCCCAAAATATAGTATTTGTTTCTTCATCATATGTACCTGTAACCCAAGTAGAGCCACCTCCATGCATCCATGCATTTTTACTATGGTCTTCTGGACCTTGCTTCCAAGTTTCAGAACCTGGCTCACCAGGAGAAGGTATAGTATAGGTTCTCCAATTCTGTTTACCTGTATCTATGTTTGTAGAGTTAATATAGCCTCTGATACCATATTCTCCACCTGCTATACCAGTTATTGCAGCATTCTTAACAACTAACGGAGCCGCAGTAATACTTTCACCAATACTTAAATCAGTTATAGTAATATCTTGCTCTATTTCGCCAGTATTTTTATTTGTGACTATTAATCTGCCGTCAATAGTATGCGAAATTACTTTATCTTCATATAGAACAGCACCCCTATTATTTACACCACAGCAAGTTACATTTCCTGCATAATCTTGATCGGTATCTGGATTCATTCTCCATAGTTTTTTTCCATTTTTTCTAATGTCAAATTTGTACACAGAACCCCATCCGTCTGTTACATACATCATTCCATCTTCTACCACTGGTGTCCCTTCTAGCCCTGCGTATGTCCACCAAGCACCACCTGGTGTATGCCCACCAATAGCAGCAGTAAATGCTACTTTTAATTTTTTAACATTCTTTTTGTTTATTTGTTTTAATCCAGAAAAACGCTTACCATCAAGTGTTCCATGATGAGTAACCCAATTTTCCGGAGATTTTTCTGCTTTGCTAATATCATTCCAAGTAGTACTATCATCAGCACTTAAGTTTAGAATAACAAAGGTAGCAATAAAAATAGATAATATATTCTTAATCATATTTTACTCCCTAGTATAAATAATTAATAATCTATAATTATGGCTAATAAAAAATTGAGGTCAAGTGGAACTTTTGTAAAAACAAATATTTTTGTATAAAGTAATTGATTTAATAAACTTTTTTTTAAATTATATTATTAGGAATTATTCTCAAAATATATGCTACATTTTATTTTGACTAATTACTAGTTGTATCCTAATTTTTATTAATTAAAAAATAATTAACTTTGTGCGAGATCAATCTTGGAAGATAATAATGATATAGAAGAGAGCAATGTAGTATTTAGAGATATTATTTTACTTACTTTAACAGGTTTTATTTCAATGGTAGTGTTATTAGTACCATTTATTAATCCTCCTACAGAAAAAGTTGATAGCTCGTCTCCGCCTGGAAATGTGATAGTAGAGTTATTTTGGGATAATGAAAGAGACGTTGATATTGATTTATGGGTAAAAGCGCCAGGAGACATTCCAGTTGGTTATTCTAATCAAGGAGGCCTATTTTTTAATTTATTAAGAGATGATTTGGGTAAGTATAAAGATAATACTCCTGTGAACTACGAAGTTTCTTATTCAAGAGGTATAAGTGAAGGTATTTATGCTGTTAATTTACATCTTTACAGAGAGGATAAAAGCCCTTTTCAGCCTATAGTCGCTAAATTAGTAATTTCTATAATTAATCCTGACACAAAAGCAAGAAAACAAATATTAAAATCTGAAAAACTTCTAAAAGATGTTGGAGCAGAAATAACTATATTTCAGTTTGCGTTGGACAAAAAGGGTAACTTAGATAAAGATAGTATAAATAATAACTTCGTGAAATTAAGATCAGGAAATAAAGGCTAGATAATATGCACTATAAATATTTATTGTTTTTAAGGTACTTTTTAATAAATTCTATAGGTATAGCATTCTTATTAGTTGCATATTCACAAGGGTTTTTAAATAAAGCTATAAACGCTGATATTACTAACGTGGTTTTATTAATAATGTTACTTTTTTTACTAGGTATTAGTATAGCAACCCAAAAAACGTTTTGGATCAGTAAGGAATTAAACTTAGCAAATGAAAAAATATTAAAAAAAGGTTCATTATTTTATGATTTTATTGAAAAATCTAAGAATTTAGATGCAAGCTCTAGATCTAATCTTGCCTCTTCAGTAAGAATAAAAATTGCAGGAAAAATAAATTTAATAAAATTTATTTCTAATACTTTAGTAATATTAGGTTTAATTGGAACTGTAATTGGTTTTATAATCGCTCTTTCAGGAGTTGACAGTAGTGCTGCCAATAACCCTGAAGAAGTTGGCAAAATGGTTACTTATTTGATAAGCGGAATGTCAGTTGCATTATATACTACTTTAGCAGGTTCAATATTTAGTGTTTGGTTAAATATCTGTTATCATATTCTTTCCAATGGTGCAAATCAGTTACTTTCTAAAATAATTGAAATTGGCGAGGAAAAAATAAATGCTTCCAGTTAAGCAAGAAGATTATTTAGATAGCTTACAATCTGATACTATTTTTAGAGACGTAACACTTCTAGCTTTATCAGGTTTTATTGCAATTGTAATTTTACTTTTGCCTTGGTTAAACTTTCAATCTAAAGATTTAGTAATAAAAGAACCAGTTGGAAGTGTAATTTTTGAATTATTTTGGTCAGAGAGAGTGGATGCTGATTTAGACCTGTGGGTTGCAGGCCCTAATGATCATTCTGTTGGATATGCTCAGCCTGCAGGACAAGTTTTTAATTTACTTAGAGATGATCGTGGTTTAACAAACGATCATACCCCCTTAAATTATGAAATTGCCTTCACTAGGGGAATAGTAGTAGGAGAATATCAAGCAAATGTTCATTTATTCAAACAAGATGAATCAAAAAAACCCATAGAAGCTACGGTTGTTGCAAGTTTAGTAACCCCTGATCGGAGTTACAGAAAAGAAATACTACAAAAAAAAATAGTGCTATTAAATGAAGGAAAAGAAAAAACTGTATTAAGGTTTAAGTTAGATAATAACTTTAAATTAGTACCTGGTTCCTTTAATAGCTTGCGTCGCAGTCTTTTGGGTAATATTTGAATGTCTTCTGTTAATTGGTTTTTTTTTATTATTGTTTTATTGACTGCTTTGTTAGCTAGTATTTCTTTTAAATCAAGAACAAGTTTATATTTGAAATTTTCTTCCCTAGCATTAGGAATTTCTATTTTTTTATTAACTTATATATCTTTAATAGAAGTACTCAGTAGACCTAAACCAAAAAACCTTGAGCTGTTAAATAGGTATGTAAAAGAAATTACACTTCTTCATGTTACATGGGTCGAAGGTGACTCAATTCATATTTTAGCTATGTTGGATGGTGTTAAAGAGCCACGTTTATATGAATTTCCATGGGATCCTTTACAGGCCCAAGAGTTTGACGAAGCACTTGAAAAAGGCAGAGAAAATAATGAAGAAGTAAGGATAGCTAATCCTTTTTATGTATCTAATATAGAGGAGAGAAAAACATTAATATACTCTTCACCAGCTAAACCTTTACCTGCTAAAAAGCCTCCAGAGGTTGGAATTACTGCCTATGATCCAGATGCAGAAAAAAAATCGTATGAAATACAAAAGAAAAAAAGAAAAAATAGAGAAAAAAACATAAATGAGTAAAAATAATGAATTTATTACAATAAAAAACTTAACTAAAACTTACAAAAATAAGTTTCATGCATTAAGAGGTATAGATCTAAATATAGTTGAAGGAGAAATTTTTGCCTTGCTAGGACCAAATGGTGCTGGGAAGTCAACACTAATAAATATTTTATGTGGCCTAACTTTTCCTTCTGGGGGACATATAAAAGTAGCAGGTTTAGATCTAGAGAAAAACAGAAAAAAAATTAAATCCTTTACTGGTTTAGTTCCACAAGAACTTCATTTAGAAGCTTTTGAAAGTGTCTATGATAACGTGTGTTATTCTAGAGGACTTTGGGGAAAAAAACACGATAATAAATACGTATTAAACTTATTAAAAAAACTAAAGTTATTAGAAAAAAAAAATAGCCTTTTAATGCAACTATCAGGTGGGATGAAAAGAAGAGTTCTAATTGCAAAAGCTTTATCTCACAACCCTAAAATATTATTTTTGGATGAGCCTTCTGCTGGCGTTGATGTTGAATTGAGGAAAGAAATGTGGGAAATAATATTTTCCTTAAAAAAAAGTGGTGTAACTATTATATTAACTACTCATTATATAGAAGAAGCAGAGGAAATTGCAGATAGAGTAGCTTTTATAAATAAAGGCAAAATAGTTTTAGTTGAAAACACCAAAAAATTAGTTAGTAAATTAGGTAACAATAAATTAGTTTTAACTTTACCTTCAGCTTTAAATACCCCTCCTAGGTTTTTAAAAGCTTATTCTTCAAACTTAAAAAATTCTGGCAAAATATTAGAAATCCATATAAATACACAAAGCAATGAACTGATAAAAATAATTACGCTTTTAAAAAAAAATAACTTTAAATTTAATGATTTTGATATTAAAAAAAGGTCTCTAGAAAGTATATTTATTAATTATATTAGGAAAAAAAATGATAAACTATAAAGCTATAAGTGCTATTTACTTTCATGAGATGAATAGAACTAAAAGAACAATATTTCAAAGTATAGTTTCTCCAATACTTACAACATCTCTTTACTTTATAATTTTTGGCTCAGCAATAGGATCAAGAATAAAAGAAATAGATGGTGTTTCTTATGGAATGTATATAGTTCCCGGTTTACTAATGCTTAATTTGTTAACTCAAAGTGTATCTAACGGTTCATTTAGTACTTTTTTTCCTAAATTTAATGGAACCATATTTGAATTACAAGCAGCACCCATTTCTGGCATAGAAATGATCATTGGGTTTGTAGGAGCAACTGCTAGTAAATCTATCATTTTAGGTTTTCTCATTATTGTAACTTCTTCTTTTTTTATAAACTTAACGGTAGCCCATCCTATTTTAATGATATTTTTTTTAATTCTCACTGCTATAAGTTTTAGTTTATTTGGCTTTATAATAGGAATATGGGCAGATAATTTTGAAAAGCTATCTTTGATTCCTCTCATAATAATAACGCCACTAGTTTTTTTAGGCGGAAGCTTTTATTCTATTAGCATGCTTCCTGCAATATGGCAGAAAATTTCTTTGTTTAATCCTGTCTTATACTTAGTAAGTGGGTTCAAATACAGTTTTTATGAAATATCAGATGTGAGTGTTTTTACCAGTATAATTACAATCATGTTAATACTTTTTTCCTGTATTTTATTAACAT
>MDTB01002687.1_pt1 | contig 10796 bp, 11 predicted proteins | sample 811161 | NCBI WGS metagenome assembly MDTB01 (sample SAMN05326650, study PRJNA326480) | marine metagenome | isolation source: seawater | place: Mediterranean Sea | collected 2009 | reverse complement strand
CGCAATAGCAAACAACAGCACTACTTTCAAAATAGATTTTGTTAGTTCCATTAGGCCTTTCGTGCCAAACATTCGCTTAAACCCTTGCAGCGGATTCAACCGGTTTCCTTTAAAATTAAAGGCCTTAGGCGCAAAATTCAGCCCTCCAACAGCAACTTGAGTGCTAATCACAATGATTATCATCGGCACCCCAACAAAAAGGCCAGCGATAATAATTGAGAAAATCAGCTCATAAAACCGCTCAAAAGCCATCGTCATCAAATCATCCGGGCGGGTGAAATGAAACAGCCTTGACCAATAAGCAAGAGCTTTCTGAGCAAAAAGCGGTGTTACAAACATTAATACAAAAGCTGCAAACATCGAGGTGAAGACAAACATCTCTTTCGAGGTTAAAACCTTGCCATCCTCGGCTGATTTTTCCAGTTTTCGTTGGGAGGGGTCTTCGGTCTTTTCCTGGCCATCCTGGCTCTCTTCAGCCATAAGTCATTGCCCCCATCACAAGCTGAAAATTGTCAATTGTAGAATGCACCAAGTCCTGCATTGCAAGCGATATCACCCCGATTGACATATAAAGCACCACAAACACAGCTAGCATCGATATTGGAAAGCCAAAGGAAAATAGATTCAGCTGCGGTGCCGAACGAGTAATGACTCCGATCGCCAAATTAATGAGTAACATGGTAATTGCAATCGGGAGCATGATAATCGTGGCTGCTAAAAACATCGACCCTGCAGCGGCAATGCCGCCCTTAATCAAAGCACCAAAGGCAGGCATTTCACCAATCGGCAGATAACTGTAACTATCAAGCATTGTGCGAATTACCACAAGGTGCCCGTTCAAGCCTAGAAATATAACAATCAGAAATAAAGATAACATTTTTGAGACAACTGGAGTTGTAGCACCTGTACTGGGGTCAATTTGAGCAGCAAAACCTAGGCCAGCGGAGGTAGCAATCTTCTCACCTGCCAGCACCGCCGCTGAAAACCAGATAGTGATGATCAGGCCAGCTGACAGACCCACAACAAGTTCAGTGACAATAACTCCCAGAATTTTCAACTCGCTGTAACTATCAACTGTCGGCACTGGTACATAACCCATGACAACTACACCCAAAAGTGCAGACAGTATTATACGCACCTGCAACGGGACATTGGCTGCGCCAAATACTGGCACGGCTGCCAAAAAGGCACCAATTCGAATTGTCGCTAGAAAAAATTGTGCCAACACAGACATAACCGCTTGCAGCTCCAGTCCTGGTAGACCGCCCATATCATGCAATAATGTGAGAGGAAGATGCATATTCGCAGGCCTCCAATTCAGCCAATTTGCGTAATTTGGTCAAAGATGAAGGCAAAATAATCAGTCAGGCTGATCAGCATAAAATTTGCGGCAAACCCAAACGTTACGAGAACCAAAACAAGTTTTGGAACAAAACTGAGCGTCATCTCATTGATCGAGGTAGCTGCCTGAATAATCCCAATCAGCAAACCGATAGCAAGTGCTACACCCAGAATAGGGCCAGCTACAATAACGATTTGCCACATCGCCATGCGGAGGAATTCAACATTCATATCGAAATCAAACATCAGCCTATCTTTCCTCTAGAATTTTGCATCGGTCAGGCCGTATAAGTTGCGACAAGTGAGCCAACAGTCATAGCCCAGCCATCAACCAAAACAAACAACAGCAGCTTGAATGGCAGCGATACAAGCATGGGGCTAAGCATCATCATCCCCAACGACATCAGAACAGAGGCGATCACCATATCGATCACCAGAAACGGCAGAAACAAAAGAAAGCCAATCTGAAAGGCTGTTTTGAGCTCAGAGGTGATAAAGGCAGGCAGCAGGATAGTCAGCGGCACATCTTCTGCTTTTTCAAACCCAGTTTCGTTCGCCATATCAGCAAACATATTCAGATCATCTTTACGGGTGTTTTTTACCAGAAATCCCTTCATCGTGTTGCTAGCATTGGTCAGAGCAATATCAGCTGATATATCACCATTTAGATAGGGGTCAGCAGCGTCTTCATAAACAGTTGTAAATGTTGGCGCCATAATGAACAAAGATAAGAAAAGCGCGATTGCAATCAGCACCTGATTAGGCGGTGTTTGCTGTGTCCCCATCGCCTGACGCAAAATAGATAGAACAATAATAATCCGAGTGAAAGAAGTCATCCCCAGCACCAAAGACGGTAATAAGGTCAGAGCTGTCATTAGGGCTAGAACCTGCAAGGAGAGGCTATATGAGGTTGAACCATCTCCGTATTCAGTTGAAGTCAAAGCCGGAAGGCCGCCGGTTAGGCCAGCCAAATTATCAGCAGCAATTGCTGATGCATCTGTTGCCAGAAGAAGCACCACGCTAAGTGCAAATACCCCACGAATGCTACTCAAAATTAGCATCAGCTTTGAAAAGATGGTCTGATGCATCATCATTTTTTTCTCCAACTTTTAAATTTTGCTGCAAATGCAGCAACTTCCGCAGGATTCATCTCTTGGGGACTCATATCCCCTTCATCCAAGTGTTCTTTATTTTGTTTACTTTGTGAAAAAGCCGGTCTTGTAAGTTCAAGTGGGGCGAGGTCAGATACAGGTTTTGCAGTTTCGAGTTGCTCAGAGGACTGGTAATCTACAGCAAAACCGGACTTAAGAGGTAACTTTTCCATTTGGAATGCAGCCGATGATAACGGCATAAATGTGGGCTGGATTCCTTTACCAGAAAGCATGACAAATTCAAGATCATCAATGGTAATCAGGCGCAACCGCTCAGTAGGGCTGATAGCTGTTTCCTCAATCACTTTTATCCGCTGCCCTTTCTGCAAATTAGCTTTTATTGAACCACCTTTCATCCGCAAAAACACTAACAGACCAACCAAAAATGACAGAAATACAACAGTAATTACAATCTGCTGCAGCCCTACAATTTGAGCAACCATCATCTTTACCCTTTCGTTTGCTCTGCTGAGGCTTGCTTAAATGCAAGTCAGTGATACGAAAGAGGCAAAAAATATGCCAGCAAACATAATCGTGCTGGAAAAATTTTAACTATATGTTTTTATTGTATTTTTTAAGAGTGATAATCTGCTGCAGAGAACAAATAAACTATTGTCAGTTTCTTGACAGACCGAGCGCAATATACTGCTACAAGCTTTCAACCCGCTTTTCTGGGTCAACAATCTCTGTAAATCGCACCCCAAAGCGTTCGCCAACCATGACAATCTCACCTTTTGCGATCATAGTTCCGTTTACTAAAATATCCAGCGGGTCACCTGCTAGCCGATCCAGCTCAATGACAGAGCCTTCATTCAGTCGAAGCAAATCTCTGATTTTGATTTCTGTGTTTCCAACCTCAACAGATAGTTGAACGTCAATATTTTCAAGGACACGGAGATTTTCAGATGAAGCACTGCTAGAAGCCGCGCTCGGTGGAGCGCTGAAATCACGGATTCCATCCTCTTGGTTTTGCTCATTCATTTCTTGTTCTTCAGCCATGATTGTAATCCTTATCGGTTCATGCCGACAGTGCTGCCGGTCTGCTGTTACACGCGTTTTTGTAGACTAATCGCCGACTTGCCTGCCACATCACCCATTTCACCAGTAAAAAATAGTTTATCTTCAATTTTAACCGTGACCCCGTCATTCACGTTGATCGGTATCACATCGCCAGTCTTCAACCTAGTCATGTTACCAACTGACATCACTGGTTGCCCCAACAAAGCCGAGATATGCAGCGGAATATCTAGAATTGCTTTTTCCATCATTTCCCGCCAAGAAACATTATCTTGGCGGGAATCTGACTGCACCCGCGAACGCAGCTGCGAGGCAATTGGCTTAAGCGTTTGTAGAGGATAAACAAGGTCAAGAGTGTCTGAACCAGCACCTGGCAACTGAATTACAAAAGAACAGATAATAACCAGTTCGCCGCCATCAACAACAGAGGCAAATTGAGTGTTTATCTCGCGTCCTTGTTCTACCAGTGTAACCTGCATCAAATCCCGCCATGACATCATCAATGCATTATTTAAGCCGTTAGATACCAATTCGATAACCCGTTCTTCTGTAGTAGTGAATTCACTGCGGCTTCCGCCGCCACTATTTATGGCTCCACCATAATATGAGGCGGTCAGTGTTGAAATGAATTTTGGTGGGATTGCCATAAGGAAAGCACCACGTAACTCTTCTATGCGTGAGATATTCAGATTCATAAACGCATCAATGCTAGCGCAATATTCATCAAATGTTTTCACCTCCGGCGCAAAAGAGGTTATCCGAGGCTGGATTCGCAGCATAGGTAAAAACACTGTCCTCGCCTGCCGAGCAAAACGTTCATTTACTTGACGGAGGGCATAATAATCGCCCATTAGGCTGAGATCATCCTCACCAAAAGCGAATGGGCGAACATCATCTGAAGCTGACACGTCGATATTAAGGCCCTGAGGGCTGTCTTGCAGCCCTTCCATCAGTGCATTCACTTCATCACTAGTCAGTTTTTTAGAAGCCATTATCAAAGCCCGTTAACGTAGTGAAACTCTTCACATTACAAATTATTCTTATAAAAGATCACTGCAGAACAAAAGAAGTAAAGTGAACTTCTTCAATGCCGCCAAAATCTTCCAGTTGCATTAGCTTGTCATTCACTCCATCTGCAAGAGCTTGTGCCAAGGCTTTCCGGCCCTCTTTACCCTGGATCTCTTCTTCACTAAAATCGCTCATCACATTCAGAATTTCTGAACGTAACGCAAGCTGATGGTCCTCAACATTTGAGATTACTTCATCATCATATTGAGTAGATACGCCAAGCCCGACTTGTAGAAATTTACGTGATGCCCGCAAATTTGTTGTAAAGGTGCCCGGAAATTCAAAATAGGTGGTCACAAAAGTTTCAATGTCAGGAGTTTCCTTGACAACCTTATCATTACTAAGGGCAGCTTCTTCTTCAGCCTCACGTTCAGCTTCTACCTCTGCCATTTTCTTTTCTATTATAGACTCAATTTCTTCAGAGGGATCAGGCTGGCTGCCACCAAAAAGAATATACCCGCCGCCAAGTCCAGCTCCGATAAGAACTAGGCCTGCGACCACAAATATCAGAATACGCAGAATAAAGCCTTTTTTCTTTGGCTCATTATTTTCTTCATCTGCCATCTTGAACTCTCCTTAGCTTTGATAACGACATCACCCCGTCACCCTGTTTTCAGCTCTTCTTTTCTTTTCAGGTACCCGCTTCAGGGTTACGCCTTCAAATTAACTAACCCATATGTTGCATCTGTGTCACCTGTATGACTGTCATTTTCAGTGTCTGCCACCATGCCATTTTGTTCCTGTTGCTTATCCTGTCGACTAAAGCCACGATTCTGTCCACCGCTATAAGCATCAAACTGGCCCAGCTTCAACCCCGCATCACTCAGCATCTGCGCTAACTTTCCCTCAGCCTCCGTCAACATTTGTGCGGCTGCCCCCGTTTCAGTGCGCAAAACCACATTTGTCTGTTCCTGCGCTACGGAGAGGTTGACCTTCAAACGACCCATGTTTCGAGGATTCAGTTCAAGTTCCAGTCCTTTACCACCTGCCTTAAACTCACGGTTAATCCGGCGGACAAGCTGTTCCGTCCATTTTTCATCCTGCATATCCAGAACATCAAGCCATTGTTCAGCCAGATCGGATTGTGTGGTTCCGGCAAAGGCAGAGCCTGAGCCTAAATGCTGACCACTATTCTGAGACGGATTTATGGGGTGATTGGCTGCTGACAAGCCTGTCTGGGAATCAGCAGCAGATGAGGTTAGTTGAACAGACGGAATTGACATTCGGACGTTTCTATCTGCGGATCGCCTTGCTAATTCTGGTAGCCGTTCTGCTTTTAGGTTGGCTGCATCCAAAACTTTTGCATCAGTTAGATCATCAGCCAACTCTCCTGAAAGTGTGTCATCTGAGATTTCTAACTTCAAAGTAGTTTTTTGAGGCATATCACTTTGCAAGCCAACAGTATGACGGGCGACTGTCATCACCTTTTTTGAGTCATTATTGGTGCGCTCGATTCCTAAAGAAATAGATTTTTGAATTACCTGGGGCAAAGGAGGGCCAATAAAATCTTTATCCAGATCTGTAGGTTGATGGGACTGTGCTAAAGATGTCTTTGCATTAGCCTGCTTCATATCCTCAGCCAGAGCGGCCAACTGGGAGTGGTGCTGAAGATTTATCTGGTTAGCATTGAGCTGACCGCTTTGGGATAATTGGTTATCAGGAGCAAGCAGCCCAGCATCAGGTAACTTGTCTGTTTCTAGATCAAAGTTTTCTGTCTTTACATCTTCAGTAGCATCTGGAATTGCTTCATCTTCGACCTGGCCCAGATTACCCTTCTGCATTGCACCTAGCATTGCCGCCACATGTGGATCAAAAGTTTGCTCCAAATTTGAATTTGCGTCGTCTGTCTGCGAGTTTGACTGGGCAGGGCCAGAATCACCTTCGGTTTCTGTTAGCTGCATTCCACCAAATAAAGCAGCAAAGATACCAGCAACCCCTGAGTCAGCGATAGCATCCTCTCCTATAGCAGATCCCTTTGAAACTGGCACTTGATTGCCAGATGTAGCCATTATTTTTGACATTAACCTGTCCTAATTTCTTAAATGCAGACGTAAGTTCTCGTCTGTTTAAGTGCAATTTGAATGCCAAAACTCCGAAGCGGACTTGTCTCAGCGCTCTAACGGGCGTGAACGCAACTCTGCTAATCTCTCGTCAGCCTTATCCTGCGCAGCCTTTTTGGCCTGACTAGTCAATTCCTCAGCCCTTTCTTGTTTTTTAGCTCGTTTCTGTTCTGCGCGAGCCAGCTCAGTCTGCATAGTCTGGACTTCCTTATCTAGATGCGTGCAGCGATTAGCCACCATTTCAAGCTGGTCACGCACCCGCGTATTATACCAAGAGGCAGAATATAGGGCCATTGCTGTCTGTGCCTCATCAGGGGATGAGGCTTCTTCAACCAGATTTTCAAGCTGGTCACGCACACCCTGATTTTTAGACAACTCATCACGCAGAACGCCCAAGGACTGGCGTTTGCGAGAGGCTTCAAGCTTATCACGCAAGGCCATTTTCTTAAAAATAGCAGCTCGCTTCAGCTTGTCTTCAGGGCTCATTACACGGCTCCGCTAAACAGACCTTGAAGCCCAGAAACAGACTCATCGAACGATGATTTCTCATTCAGGGATTGCTGCACATGGCCCATCAATTGCGGCCAGAGCTGGACAGCAAGATCAAGATCAGGATCCTGGCCGGGGCTGTAACCTCCCATCAGAATCAAATCACGATTTTCAAGATAAAGCGAAACAAGACGCCGAAACATCAAAGCGTTTTCTTTCTGCTGATGTGTGACAATCTCGTTCATTACGCGACTGACAGACGCTGGAACGTCAACAGCTGGGTAAATTCCCATCTGTGTCTGCTGACGCGACAGCAGAATGTGACCATCTAAAATTGCCCGTGCCGTGTCCACAACCGGATCATTGGTGTCATCACCATCCGCCAGAACCGTATAAAATGAGGTAATAGACCCCTGACCGTTCAGCCCTGTGCCTGACCGTTCAATTAAGGCTGGTATCAAGGACACAACAGATGGAGGATATCCTTTTGATGTTGGCTGTTCGCCGAGAGCTAGACCGATTTCACGTCTTGCATGGGCAACACGTGTTAATGAGTCCATAATCAAAAGAACATTTTTGCCTTTATCCCTGAAATATTCAGCAATTGCTGTTGCTCGGTTGGCTGCACGAATACGAAGTAAAGGCGATCTGTCGGCTGGTTCTGCAACAACCACAGTACGTTTTCTTGTATTTGCACTGAAAACTGCTTTCACAAATTCACCTACCTCACGGCCCCGCTCCCCTATTAAGCCAACCACAACGACGTCAGCTTCCGTGAAGCGTGTCATCATACTTAGCAAAATAGATTTACCAACACCTGAACCGGCAATGATTCCCAGCCGCTGACCCTGACCAACGGTCAATAGGGAATTTATAACCCTCACACCCACATCAAGGCGGGTATCAACAGGCTTGCGAGCAAGTGGATTGATTTTTACCCCATCAATTGGCCAGTTATCCGTCAATTTCGGCATTGCCTTTCCATCAAGACTCTGACCAAGGCTGTCAATCACACGGCCAAGAAGACCTTCACCAACCGAAATCATATAGCCATCATCATAGACGGACACCTTGGCACCAACACTTATGCGAGCGCCCGTTTCATGAACACACAAAAGGTTGTTTTTATTCTGAAAACCGATGACTTCAGCTACAATGCGGGCACTGTCTCTAGTTTCAATCAAACATAATGTGCCGATGGTTGCAGGAAATCCGTCACATTCGATTATGTGACCATCAAATCTACTAACGCGACCAAAAAAATTTGGCTGAATTGGTTCAGCCGCATCCTTGGCTGCCCTAATCAGCTTTTGCGTCAATGCATTCATTATTCATCACCTTTAATTGGCTCAAACCCTTCCAATACAGGTATAGATGAAATTTCATCTTCTAAACTAACTTCCTCAGTAGAATCCGGTATGAAAGTGGGCCGCTTTGCCACTTTAGCGCGTTGCAAAGAATTATTTTGGTCATCAGACTGTAACTGTTCATCTTCGGTTTCAATTGGCTCAAAACCTTCCAAAACAGGGATAGATGAAGTTTCATCAGCAATGACCTCTGAGAGGCTTTCTGTATTTTGGTCATCAGACTTTAACTGTTCATCTTCGGTTTCAATTGGCTCAAAACCCTCCAAAACAGGGATAGATGAAGTTTCATCAGCAGTGACCTCTGAGAGGCTTTCTGTATTTTGGTCCTCAGACTGTAACTGTTCATCTTCGGTTTCAATTGGCTCAAAACCCTCCAAAACAGGAACGGATGAAGTTTCATTAGCAGTGACCTCTGAGAGGCTTTCTGTATTTTGGTCATCAGACCGCAACTGCTCATTTTCTTCCAAACTTATTTCTGGACTTACCTCAAATTGGTCAAGCTTTAGATTTTCATAAATTTCTTCCGAGTTCTGTCCAAGAGCTTCCACTTTTTCATTTAAATCAGGATGGACCTTGTCAGAAATTTCCATCCCTCCTAATTTTAGACGCATATCACCATTAGCTAACATCTCGTCAGATAAAAACTGCCAACCCGTTGGCATAGGCTTGTCTTGAACCCAACCTTTTATCGCGGCCAGATCTGATGGATTCAAGAGAATTTCCACCTGCTGAGTTCCAATTTTTATATCATCTACAAGCTTTTTAATCCTAACTAGAAAAGCTTCAGGATTTTCGGAAATTACATGTCCAGCACGCTCTGATGCCAAGTCAACAACAGCGGCATTAATTGCCTCTTCCAAAGCAGAGCTATCAATAGCCTGTGGACTGGCAATCGCTGCTATAACTTTATGAAATTGATCAATTATAGCCTGCCGCTCTTTCTCTTTTTCTTCGAGAAACGCCATTTCCTCTGGGGTTGGCTCTGCGGTTCTGGCAGCTTCAAGCCCAGCTTCAAACCCGCGCTTATAACCCACTTCCTCTGCGGTAATACGGATTGCTTCATTTTCTTCAGCCCGCTGCTGCTTGACTGCCTCTTCTGCGTGTTGAGCTGCCTCTTCAACGACATCATCAGCTACCGAACCAGTAGATGCATTATGTTGGGACGGGGTATGCAGCAAACTGTCCTGTCCGACTGCAGGGGAAACGCCCGCCTCATCTTTAGCGGCTGAAGTAGGTTCTCCTGCGTCAAGTTCTGTAGACTGTTGCTTCAAATGCTGCTGGGCTGCCTCTTCAACTTGCTTTTGTTTTTGTTCTGACGCAAAGGCTATTTCAACCAAAGTTCGTGGTTTAAATTCTGTATCTTCTGTTGTTGCCAGATTTTCAGACTTTTTAAACTGTGCCGCTTGAACCGTTTTTAGAAGACGCGTGATCTCGCCTTCTGCCAGAGCTTGACCATAGTCATCTTGCACACCAGTCTGCCCCAGTTTTTCTCCGGTTGCGGTTGTCATTGAGTTCCTGTCCTTTTATATCCGTGCTGATGATCTGCTGTTTTGAAGAAACAATTCCCCCTGATTAGACAAAATCATCCCCTCCACGTCCAGCCAGTACAATGGTGCCTTCGTCAGACATCCGTCGAGCAACGTTGATGATTTCCTTTTGCGCTGTTTGTACCTCCGTTAGACGCACTGGCCCAAGTGCTTCCATTTCATCCACAATATTGGCCGCAGCTCGTTTCGACATGCAAGAGAACAGCTTCTCGCGCAGCGGCTCATCAGCACCCTTCAGAGCCAAAACTAGTAATTCATTATCGACAGAACGCAGCAATGTCTGCAATGAGCGTTCATCAGACATAATAAGATTATCAAAGACAAACATGCTTTCCGTAATGGCCTGCATCAATTCGCGATCATTGCGCGAAATATCCTTCATTATGCGTTGTTCCATATTTTGCTTTGTGAAGTTCATGATACGCGCAGCTGCATCAACACCGCCAACCTTAGCTGCCCGCAATGAGGCATTAGCCTTAAATTTTGACTGCATTACACTTTCCAGTTCTGCTAGTGCGTCAGGTCCAACGGTCTGCAACGTAGCAATTCGACGGACAATTTCAGATTGCAGCGATTCTGGCAGCAGGCCAAGCACGTCAGCTGCCTGTCCAGCGTCTAGATAAGAGATAATCAGCGAGATAATCTGGGGATGTTCATCAATTATTAGCTCAGCGATTGAGCGAGCATCCATCCAGTCAAGAATTTCAATTGGCCGAGCGGAGGTGGACGGAGCAATTCGGCTGAGCACGGACTGGG
>MDTB01198836.1_pt1 | contig 10797 bp, 15 predicted proteins | sample 811161 | NCBI WGS metagenome assembly MDTB01 (sample SAMN05326650, study PRJNA326480) | marine metagenome | isolation source: seawater | place: Mediterranean Sea | collected 2009 | reverse complement strand
TGTTTACACAATATATGCAGAACTTGCTGAAGGAGTGAAACCTAATGATTTTGTTGATCGTATAACAGAATATTTTGCTACACTTCCCACACTGCAAAATTTTAGGATTACAAGAATGAAACTAGGATTTAGAAGTAAGGATTTAGGCGAGTGGCGAATTGACATGGAATTTAACACTATGCAGGATTTAGATGATGCAATGGACAACGTATTAAACAAAAAGGATACTAAACATACACATGCAGGTTTTGTCAAACTAGTAGATCCAGATAGTCTAGATCACTTTTTATACAGAGATTATACAAATGAAATATAATATATGGAATAAATGGGACCCACTAAAGGTTTGTATGTTAGGCAATAACTATGCACCTGAGTTCTTTAATGGAATACCAGACAAAGCAGGTGACCCACTTAAACGTATTTGCGAAGAGACACTAGAAGATTTAGAAGGTTACAAAAGTATACTACAAGACTTTGGAGTGGAAGTTATACAACCTGATATGGATAGGTCAGAACGTTTTGTAGATAATCCGCATAGATATCCACGCGGTCCATTACAACCGAGAGATCATCAATTAGTTTTAGGTAATAAATGTTACAGCTTGGATACAGATCATCCTTCTATTTTTAAAAAATTGAACGATTATAGTGGAATAAGCAAAATAGAATTTAAATATCCTTATTATGAAAATGAGGAGGCTTATAATAGAATAGCTGGTGCAGATTTTCCTAGTTATGATGATTTTTTAAAAAATAATAAATCTAAAGGATTTTTTAAAGATTTTATTTGGAACGAACTATTAGAGTGTAGTACTTTGCCTTATTTATCAGGTGCAAACATGATAATGATAGGCACTAAATTATTCATAGGATCAATGTATCCAGTTGATCCTTCCATAAAAGATATTAAAGATTTCGAAAACTTTGAAATAGTTTGGTGTGATATGGATGGACATACAGATGGAAACTTTCATCCAATAAAACCTGGTGCGATATTAAGTTTGTTTGATGTGCAAAACTATTCTCAAACATTTCCTGGCTGGGACGTATGTTATCTAGAGGATCAATGTTGGTCTAAAGTTAAGAAGTGGTGGCAGATGAAACAGAAAAACCAAGGTAAGTGGTGGCTAGCTGGCGAAGAAGAAAATGAAGAATTTACACACTTTGTAGAAACATGGCTACAAAATTGGGTAGGCTTTGTTGAAGAAACAGTCTTTGACGTCAATGTGCTGGTTCTTGATGAACATCATGTTTGTGTAAGTCAACCAGATAATGAGATTGTAAATACTTTTCTTAAAAAACACAAAATGGAACCGGTGTATGTGCCCTGGAGACACAGATTTTTTTGGGATGGTGGGTTACATTGTATTACATTGGATTTGTATAGGGAAGGTGTACAAAAGGATTATTTTTTAAATGATAAATCCTGAATATGATCTGCAACTATATCAAACGACATGTTTAGAAGAAGTTACTAATCACGACTATAGTGACTGTCCTGACTGGGCAAATGACCGTGAATGGTATATTAATTACAAGTATGAATTAGAATGGAATGATCCTGAAACTGCTTGTTTTATAGAAAAGGAAGATTGGTAATGTTAGTGCTAGGCTATATACTAGTAGCAGTAGGAATTAATGTCATGGGAGACATTGAAGGAAAAAGTTTAAATTATTATATTACATATGAAGAATGTATGCTTGATGCTGTAGAACAAGAAAAAATATCTCCTGCAGGAATATCGTATACATGTGTTGAGGACGTATTAAGATGATAACAGTATATACAAAAAACTTATGTGGTTATTGTCATATGGCAATGAACTATTTGAAAGAAAATAATTTAGAATTTAAGGAGATTAACATTGATCATAATCAAGAAGCTCGTGAATTTCTTAAAGCAAGTGGGCATAAAACTTGCCCGCAAATCTACTACCGTTCAAACATACTCGTCGAAGGTGGTTGTACAGGATTACTTACACTATCAAAACAAGAAATAGATAATAGAATACAATCCTTTAACTTAGAAGACTTCGATTTTGATGTTACATATAAGTTATAGTAGCATATAATAATAAAGGTAAATACAGTATGTTCCCAATAGTATGTGTAGGTGACACAAATGCCGCGGGTGGTATAGCAATGGCACCCAGACCAACAGTAATAGCAGCAGGCAGACCCTTGGCGGCTTTTGCAAGTCCTGTGAGTCCTCACCCTTGTTGTGGTGCACCTGGTTGTTCAATACATTGCGTAGCAGTAATAACAGGTGGTGCAGCAACAGTATTTGCTGAAGGTTTGCCAGTTCATAAAGTTATGGATATAGATACTTGTGCTCATCCTAGGGTAACAGGTACTCCAACTGTATTAGTAGGAGGCGGTGGTATAGGAGGAGGACCTACAGCTTCTAGTATGGCTTCAGGCCCGGTAGTAACATAATGGCATACGGTTCAAGTAGTTCAATTAGTTATTTAGGTAGCATGGCAACAGGTGCCTTAGAAGACGGTAAAGGGCTAACAGAAGGAACAAAAGAACTAGTAGCACTGACTAAAGCTGCTGCAAATGGGCTAGTAGGAATAACATCAAATGCTAGAAACGCCACTAACCAACCTGACAGTGGCGCAATTGATACTTTAGGTAACAGAGATATAAGTGGGTTTGGTGCTTTTACAGGAGTGGTACCAAGCACATATACAAGTACAGTAGGCACAGGATTAGGCATGGACAGAATAAGTGCCCATGTAAATTTAATGTTTGGTACAAGTCCGATACAAATGGCACAAACTTTTTTTATTGCAAATAGTTTAGTAGCAAGTAGTAAACGTGTAGCACCAAGTTTGTTGCAACTTAGAAACGGAATAGAATTTGGAAAGTTGCCTAATGCAGACTCATTAGAATATCCTGAAGATGGTGTGTTTCCTTATTACTTAGGTGAAGGATATCCGGATTTACAAGCAGTAGTAACAAATGGTGTGAGTACACTTGTAACCGACCCATCACAAGAAAACTTTACATTACTAGCACAAGATATTACAAATCTAGGCACTGTATTTAATTTACAAGATATAGCAAATTTTGGAAATCCAGGACAAGTAATTCAAGCACTTAACACAAAAGATGCAGTTGCAGTAACAGGTTTAGATCAAGTACTAGCTGGTGTTGGAATTGATCCAAGTGCTATCTTTAACATTGCCGATCCTCAATATAATGTGCTTGTACAACAAATACTAGATATGATTACAGTTCCTGCATTATTAACTAATGCACAATCATTATTAGTCACTAATATTGATTTAGAAAAACTAGGTGACTATACAGACTTTGATAAGATTTTCAAGAACAGTAAAGACGTAATAACCTTTAGTAGTATGGAAGAGTTTCGTTTAAAACTTCAAGCAATAGAGCTGGGAAGAATGGAAAACCTTACACAATTAGCAAACTACATTAGTCGTGTAACTACCGTAGATTTGCCTACTATAGAAAACGCAACAAATTTTGTGAAAAGAGATTATATAGATAGTTTAGTTGCAAAGTTCTTAGGCGGATCAGGTCCTAGTGAAAATATTACACTTGTTGATATGATAGGTTCACTTGGTGCAGTAGGATTGACTACACCTGCAAGTAATTATAGAACTGCTATTAACAATTTATATACTGCAGGCGAATTTACTGCACTACAAACACATATTACACAACTTGCCTCAGGACTAAATGGTGCTTTTACTTCTGGTAGTGTAGGAAATCTTACACTTGCAGATCCTGATGGTCCAAGCATTGGCCCAGTAGCTGATCCTTATCCTAGTTTCCAAGCAAACAAAATAGGACAAATAGAAACTGATTGTGCTAACTTAATGAGTAGACGAAATGTTAATTCAGATATACAAACTGCTATAGACAATTGGAATATTATTTTCAAAAAAATATTTGATGAAAAGGATTTTCAAAGTCGTATAGATATGAATTATGATATTAGAACCAATTTCAGTGATAATGCACTTAACTTTATAATGGGCTTACGTGGTACAATCAATGAGGATGACAAAAAATCTATTATTACAGGTATGATAAACCAAGCAATCAAAGACGGTGACGTAGGTGGAGAATATTTGAGAGCCTATCTAAAAGAGTTAGAAAACAAAGAAGTTGCTAATGATTTTGATATAAGATGGCGAGCAGAGTTAGACTTGTAAACTTATTTGTCTCCCCAATTATATTCCCAATACATACTCCAAAATTCGGTGAATGCCCATAAAATAATTAGTAAGAATGGTAATACTATAAAAAAGATTATTACAAGTAGTTTTCTTACAACTGGATGACGTCTTTGATACCAATGCACTATAGCCTTAATAATCCATTTAAGTTTATCTGCAATCCAATCTCCAATTATATATCTAACAAGTCTTACAACAATTAATACCGGCGAAGCAATTACATCTATTAGTAATAGTGTAATATCTACTATGACATCAACAGTATGATCTGCTGTCCATTTTTCACGCCATTCACGCCAACGCTTTTTTAGTTTACTGAGCATATAATATTTAGTTGACAAAATACGTAACCTAGTATATAAATAATTTACTATGAAAAAAACATCTAAAGTAAAAAATCCTATTGCTAAAGTGGTTAGAACATTGAAGCCACGTATTGTTGCGGCTAAAAAAGGCAAAGGTTCCTACAAAAGAAGAGGTAAATACATTGAGGAGAAAAATCAATGTATGAATACAGAGCAAAAGTGGTTAAAGTAGTGGACGGTGATACAGTAGATGTAGATATCGATTTAGGATTTGGAATAGTTTTAAGTGATGAACGTGTTCGTATAATGGGTATAGATACTCCCGAATCAAGAACAAGAGATAAAATCGAAAAGAAGTTTGGACTTGCGGCAAAAGCAAGGCTTAAATCATTACTAGGCAAAACTTGCACCCTTAAAACACAAATAAACAAAAACGGTGAGGATATGAAAGGTAAGTTTGGACGTATTCTTGGCGACTTTGATGTTTACGATAGTGCTACAGACAGTTGGAAACCTGTTACAGAAATTATGATTGCTGAAGGTCACGCAATCCCATATAACGGACAATCTAAAGATGACGTACAAGCTCAACATTTAGCAAATAGAGAACGTCTAATTTCAGAAGGCATTGTCACTGTATAGGTTGACAATAACAATCTTTGTGTTATTATTAAAGGAGTTTTAATAATGAGAGGAGTAGTCATGTCTTTAGCAAAATTTTTAGCTGGCGTTGTTTTAGGAGCATCAGTATTATATTACTTTGGTCCAGAAAAAATAATAGTTGAACAACAAACAGAACGTATTGAAATACCTGTAGAAACGACTATTGTAAAAGAAGTTCAAGTTCCTGTAATAGAAACTAAAACAGTTGTAAAAGAAATTAAAGTTCCACAAATTATAGAAAAGGTAGTTATAAAAGAAGTTGAAGTACCTAAAGTAATTATAAAACCAGTAATACAACATATTAACACGACTAGGGTAATCTACAAACCAATAAAACATAATCAACTAGACGACATTAAACAGTTGGTAAAACCTGAAGAACTTGAATGTTTAGCACTAAACATATACAGAGAAGCAAACAATCAAAGTATAGCAGGACAAATTGCAGTAGGCAGAGTAGTAATGAATCGTGTAATGGATAGACGTTATCCTGCAGATACATGTGGAGTAATTTATGAAGGCCCTATCAGAGAAAGTTGGAAGACAAAGAAAGATCCAAACTTACCAGATGACCAACGTGTATATTATCCTAAAAGAGATCGATGCCAATTTAGCTGGTATTGTGATGGCAAGAAAGATGAAGTAATAAATAAGGACAATAACAGAGCTTGGGCTACTGCAGAAAATATAGCATTTCAAATACTTGCATTTGATAAATGGAAGGACGTTTTAGAAGGTGCTACACATTATCATGCAGACTATGTTGATCCTAAATGGAATAAAACTATGAAGAAGATTGTTACAATAGATAATCATACATTCTACAAAAGAGGTTAAATGTTTAATCGAGATAATATCCAACAAGCAAAAGAAGATTTCGCTACAAAAAGATATACATATATAGATAATGTTCTAAAACCTGAATATATTAATGCATTGTATAAAGCAGTAAAAACAATGCCATATGGTGTATGGAGTTGTATAGGACAAAGTCACAATAAGTATCCTGCAGGTTTTAGAGAAAATAGTGATAAGTTTCAGGGTGTACTAGATGCACATATCGAGGAAGGCAGAGGTAACTTTAGTTATTTTCATTATGCATATTGGTTACTTGAAGAAAAACACAAAGTTCATAACAATCCATATGTTACTGAATTTAATCGTGTTGTCACAGAAGATTATAGTCTAATAAAGCCAGATTATACATTTCACGATCTAGTAAGTGAGGTGACAGGATTTACAAATATGCATACTACACAACCTACTTACAGTTATTATGATCATACTGCATGGCTCAATGCACATCATGATCCTAGGCGTTGGTGTGCCTATATATTCTATTTAAATGATACATGGTTAACTCAATGGGGAGGTCAACTTTGTTTATTAAGTCAAGATGAACGTACAATAAAAGATAGTATAGAACCATTTGGTAACAGATTAGTAATTATGGATGTAAGTGAACTTACAGGAACAAGGATTAATAAGCATTTTATAAGTCCTGTTAGTATTACTGCAGATCATCCACGTTATAGTTTAGCAGGTTGGTTTTATCAAACAGAAACAGACGGACCAAGTCCAGTAAGGAAAAACAATGCCATTTGAAGTAGCAACAATAGTATTAGCAGTATATCCAATTGTATTATGTACATTAATATGGTTATTTGGAAAACATAGTGTAAAACCTGACTAAGGGGTTGACAAACTCTATAACTATGTTATTATAACAGCATAGTTAGAAAAAAGAAAGAGAGAACAATATGTCAAATCCAATTAGTACTGCAAGTTTAAAGAAGTTAATTCTAAAGTCTAAAGATCCTAAAGCAAAGATCGAATTGTTACTTAGAACACTTCCATATACTATTGAACAGGAAGAAAAAAGAGATAGTTTTTATAATGCTGATGTTATAAAAGGTCTTACAAAAAAATTAATAATGGTAAGAGAACTAGCAAGGAATAATAATATTCCAACTTATGGATTGATAGGATAAGGAGCCTAATATGAAAATGAAAACAGTATTTGGAACATTAGCAATTGCATCCTGTGTATGGGTAGCATTAGGAATCGTTGATGCATATGCAGAAACATTTACAGTGACAGGTACTATTACTGATAGTCAACCTATATACAAAACTAGGACAATTAGCAATCCTACACAAAAATGTTGGAACGAAGATGTACCAATTTATGGACAATCACAAAACGATGGATTCAGTGTACCTGGTGCTATTATTGGTGGCATAATTGGAAACAATGTTACAAAGGATTTACCTGATGGAGGAACTGCTGGTGCAATTATAGGTGGACTGTTTGGTAATAAACTAGGAAACAATAGTCAACAGATAACTGGTTATAGAACTGTAAAGAAATGTAGTACATCATATGATACTAGTTCAGAACAATATCTAGCAGGATATAAAATTACGTATCAAGCAGCAGGTTTTACAGGTACTACAACTAGAACACGTAACCCAGGTGTAGGTGGTAATATCAGTGTAGTTATTAGGATGACTGCTCAGTAATATACTGGTAAATTTTCTTTAGCAAACGTTTTATAACAGGATGTTTGCTATTAAAATCCCACATAGCCATATAAGCAAAAAGATTAGGACTTAGCAAATTGCCCATTTTATCTTTAAATTGGGCAGTTTTATTTGCCATACGTAACAATTCAACAGCACCATCTTTATCTGCTTTTTTCACAAGCTCATCAGCAATATTCATAGCATATGCTTCTATCTCATCAGGTCTGCTCATGTATTCATAATTGGTATCTTTTTTATCTTTTCCCATAGTAGGCTCTTCAAAATCTCTTGCCCTTGCTTGTTTTTGATGCAGGAATTCATGCTTTAACATTTCTATAACTTTATTGACAAGAGGATCTGGATTGGTTATTGTCATAGGTTGGTCATCTTCTTTACTAAAGTATAACTCAATCTCAAAAGGTATCTTACCTTCCTCATCTAAATCTTGGTTATAAAATGCACTAGCATTCATATCACCTTTTGTAATACCGTCTACTTGTTTCATACTGACATGTGTAATGTCACCTATGTTATCTGATAGATTATCTGTAATCTCATTAGGTGTATGGCTACCTTGCACTAACCAATCTTTCCATGCTTGTAGACGCATTGTTAGTTGTTGTATATTAGTAGGTTTTGTTAATTCATTTAATAGCATGTTGTATTTATTCGTATAAATATAAGACAACAATGGAGATTAAACAATGGCACAATACGGTGAATGGGGCGGACCCATTAAGCAGAGTTTAGGTAACCAAACACAGGCTTGTCTTAATGGCAGTAATGTAAACGTAACTATTACACATCCTGACACAGCAAGTCCTCAAAGTAATAAGTCTATTGTGTGTTTAGTAACAACATCTGGTAATGCCTATGTAAATCCTAACGGAGCGGCATCAACAGCTCAACTTCCTTTGACTTCAAGTGACTCGCTTATATGTAAGATAACAGAAGGTGGCACATTAGGTGTTTGGGGCAATGGTGGAACACCCACAATAACAATTAGAAAATTTGTTGCTTGACACTTAAAGCAACTTCTGTTACAATTTAGTTATGTTTTTAGGAATACTTACATTATTTGTGGCTCTAAGCATAAGTGTCATTGCCGCCTATTACAGTATAGTGGGCTTGACTGCTATATTTGCAGCGGCTTTTTTACCAATTGTACTTATGGGAAGTGTATTAGAAGTTGGTAAATTATTAGCCACAGTATGGTTACATCAAAATTGGAAACGAGCCCCTGGTGCTATTAAATATTATCTTACTAGTGCAGTAGTTGTGTTAATGTTTATTACAAGTATGGGTGTGTTTGGATTTCTAAGTAAAAGTCATATTGAACAAAGTGCAATAGGTGGTGAACAACTTGCACAAATGGAAGTTATAGATGAAAAACTTGTTATAATAAATAGTAAAATTAGTCGTTGGACAGAAGATATTGAACGATTAAACAAAGGTGGTCAAAACGTTAGAGTTGATAACCTTATAAAACTAGAACAAGATAGAATTGATAATGCACGTAATAGTATTAATCCTCAGATAAAGGCACAGAATGCAAAGATACCTATGTATCAAGCACAAGCCGATAAAGAAATTGCACAACAAGAAAAACGTTTAAAAGATGCACAGAATCGTACAAAAGCAGACATAGAACAAGCAAATAAACGTCTAGCAGTATTAGACAAAGACGTAGAAGCCTACTTAAAACAAGGCACTACAAAAGGCGGTGTGTTTACTGCTGATGTAGATAATGTAAAAAAAGGTAAAGAATTACGTGCAGAACAAGCACCAGAACGTAAAAAACTTAATGATCAAATTGCACAAGCAAAAAAGAATGAAATTGGTGTTGCTAGTAGAGTACAACGTGAAATAACAAAAATTAACAATAAGTTGGCAAAACAAATTGCAGACGTAGAGAATCGTATAAGTGAAATACGTAAAAGTATTCAACCCACTATAGACCTAGCAAATAAGAATATACAAAAGCATACATCAGATGCAGGCACAGGAAGTAAAGAAGTTGAAGCAAAGATAGTTGAACTTGAGAATAAAATTGCTTCTATACAACCTGAAAAAGACAAGTTACGAGATGCAAAGTTTCAATTTGAAAAAAAGTATAGACAGTTTGAAGCAGAAGTAGGCCCAGTCAAATATATTGCAGAACTAATATATGGTGAAGCAGACCGTAGTTTATTAGAAGACGCAGTACGTTGGGTTATTATAATAATTGTTGCAGTATTTGATCCATTAGCAGTATGTCTTGTACTAGCAGGTACAATGACAATAGGTTGGTGGAGAGAAGAAAGACAAAAGAATAAACCTGTTATAAAAGAAAAAATAGTAAGGGTCAGTGATCCAAGAGTAGAGGAACTAGAAATGGAACTTAAAAAACATAATGATGTATTAGCAGAGATAGAAAAATTATTAGATGGTAATCTTGCAAATATAAATCCTAAAAAATATCAAGAATTAGAAGTAGAACGTGATGCACTTCTAAAAACAACTGAAGCATTAGAAGCTGAAATAAAAGAACTTAAAGGCATAGGTGATGGACTAGTAGATAAGGTTGTAGAAACAGAAGCTGAACGTGATGCTTACAAAGCAACACTAGACGAAATAGAAGCAGGTGCTGAAGGTCTTAAAACAAGGGAAGAGCAATTACTTAAAAAAATTGCAGAACAAGAAGCAGAGATCGAAAGACGTGATGCAGTCGTTATGAAAATGGCAGAAAAATATCAATTAGTAGAAAAAGACGAATTTGCCTCTGACTTAGAAGCACAAGCAAATACTGGAACCTTAAAACCAACAAAAAAAGATTAACGATCCCTACTTCAAACCTAGCCGTTGTAGCGGATCTTGATTTAGAAAAGGCGGCCCAGGCAGACTTTGGTACTGTATTTCCTAAACGTCCTGACAAAGGTGATTTATTTGTTAGAGTAGATGCTTTACCTAATCAACTTTATCGTTGGACAGGAACAAACTGGATGCAACTTGATAAAGAAACTACTGATACATATCTAAATGAGGATTATGTAAAACATTTAACTTGGCTAGTTAAAAATGGACATACTGAATTAGATGATTTAACAATT
>MDTB01086304.1_pt1 | contig 10797 bp, 8 predicted proteins | sample 811161 | NCBI WGS metagenome assembly MDTB01 (sample SAMN05326650, study PRJNA326480) | marine metagenome | isolation source: seawater | place: Mediterranean Sea | collected 2009 | reverse complement strand
GGTATAGCAGATATTGATGATTGTCATAATAATCCTACTGATACTGTAAAGTACAATATTTTAGGAAATACTAACATATTAGAGGCTTCTGTAAAAAATAGTGTAAAAAAATTCCTTTTTTCTAGCTCTGCATATGTTTACAGTTCAGCAGGTTCATTTTATAAAATTAGTAAACAAGCATCTGAATCAATAACTGAATCTTTTTTTGATTTACATGGTATAAAATATACTATTCTGAGATATGGGTCTCTCTATGGTGAACGGGCAAGCAGTAAAAATAGTATTTATAAAATTATAGATGAGGCTGTAAAACAAAAAAAAATTAATTATTACGGCGACGGAACAGAAAATAGAGAATTTATACACGTTAAAGATGCAGCAGAGTTAAGTCTACAAGCAATCGAAGAAAAGTATGATAATAAAATACTTATGCTAACCGGCTCAAAATCAATTCAGTATATAGATCTGTTAAATATGATAAAAGAAATTTTAAACGATGAGGTACGTATAAATATGCACCCTAATAGATCTAAAACTCATTATAAAATGTCTCCCTATTCATTCAATCCTAGTGTTGCAAGAAAGCTTGTACTAAACCCACATATTGATTTAGGACAAGGTTTACTCAGTTTGATTGACAACATTCATAATCAAAATAAATTATGATAAAGAGCATTCTTGAAAGCTAACCGATCTAATTTAAAAAGCCATAAAATTATTTATGCCGATGGTGCTAGCGACTTCGGTAAAATTATTCTTGACTATATTATAAAGGAAGCGAAAAAAAACATCTCACAATCAGGCGCTTTTAATATGGTGATTTCAGGAGGTAGTACTCCACATCCATTTTATAAAGAGATATCAATACAAAATGTTAAAGCTTCTATTGATTGGTCAAAGTTTAATCTCTATTTTATTGATGAGAGGTGTGTTACACCCCAAAGTGATCAAAATAATTATAATCAATGTTATAATATGTGGTTAAAATATTTTCCTACGATAAAATCATATCGTATTGAAAGTTGGATTGATCCAACCATTGCTGCAGAAAACTATCAAAAAATAATTTACAAAAATATTGGCATTCAAAATGGATTACCTCAATTTGATCTGATGTTTTTCGGTGTAGGTTCTGATGGGCATGTGGCCTCTATTTTTCCTGATACAGATCAAAAAAAAATAAGTAATGAAATCGTACAGGCTGCTTTTATAGATTCACTAAAGATGAATAGAATTTCAATGACAATTCCATTAATTAATAATTCTAAAGTTAGGCTAATTGGCTTTTTAGGAAATCAGAAAAGAAAACTTTTTAAGAAAATTCTTAAATCTGAGAATGAAAATCTTCCCGTGTTTCAATTATTAAAATCAAAATCGACATCAACATGGATAATTGCTTGAGATACAATAATATAATCTTTGATTTTGATGGAGTTCTCGTAGAATCCTTGGATATAAAAGAAAAGGCTTTTTACTCGCTTTATAAGTCGTACGGGGAAAAAATTGCTACACAAGTTGTTAAACATCATAAAAGCAATGGTGGGATGTCAAGATTTGATAAATTTAAATTTTATCATAATTGCTTTTTGAAAAAAAAAATAAATCAATCTGAATTAGATGCTCTATGTACTAAATTTTCAAGTCTAGTAGTTAAAAAGGTCATAAATTGTAATGAAGTAAAGGGTGCAAGTTCTTTTTTGAAAAAAACTTTCAATCGAAAAAAATGGATTGTTTCAGCAACTCCGCAAGATGAAATTGTCAATATCGTTAATGGCCGAGGGTGGAAAAATCACTTTCTAGGTATTTATGGCTCACCAAAAAATAAAATTGATATAGTAGAAAAGATAATCAATGATTGTAACCTTAAAAAGCAAGAAACAGTTTTTCTAGGTGATGCAAAAAGTGATTATAAGGCTGCTAAATTTAATGGACTAGATTTCATATTAAGACAGACCATTGAAAATTTTAATATATTTAAAAATAAAAAAACTGTAAAGAAATTCGATAACTATATCGATTTAGAAATATAAAATTAAATGAATATACTTTTAACAAGCACATCTTTCCAGGACACCTATGGACTTCATCATGATGCTCTTAAAGCAACAGGTTTTAAAATTGATTATATAAGAGGTCCCGTGAATGAAGATGTTTTAATGCCAATAATTGCAAATTATGATGGAGTTATATGTGGGGATGACAATTTTACCAAAGAGGTTTTGGAAAAAGGAAGATCAGGGAAATTAAAGATTATTTCAAAGTATGGCATTGGGTTAGACAAAATTGACATAAACACCGCTAAACGATTGAATATAAAGGTTTTTAATTGTCCGGGAGTTAATCATTTTGCCGTAGCTGAACATGTTTTTTCATTATTATTAGCATTTTATAAGAATATAGTACATGAGATCAACATAACTAAAAAAGGAAAATGGGATAGGTTGATTGGGCATGAAATTCATGGTAAAAGAATTGGGGTAGTTGGAATGGGCCGAATTGGTAAACAATTGCTTATTATCTCAAAATCTTTTGGCTTAAAACTTTTTGCATTTGACAAAAATATAGATGTTAAGGTTGCTAAATCATTAAATGTTGAAATATGTCAAGATCTTCCCTCAATATTTAGTAAAGTAGATATAATTTCACTAAATATGAATCTTACTAATGAAAATAAATACTGCATTAATGAAACTCTTATAAAAGAGCATACCAAAAAAGGCTTACTGCTTATAAATACGGCGCGTGGAGAATTAATACAAGAAGAGGCAATTATAATGGGATTAAAAAAAAATATATTATCTGGATATCTAACAGATGTTATGATAAGTGAGCCTATGAAAAAAGATCATCCATTTATAAAAAACTCAAAAATTTTAATTACTCCTCACATAGGATCTAGAACCTATCAAACTGTCCAGCGACAGGGTTTAAAATCCATTGAAAATCTAGTTAATAATATTTGATTCATATATATATTCAACTTTAATTACGTTATAAAAGTAAATGTTGAAAAGTAACTTTTTTATTAATCCAAAAAGAATCAAAGGTAATTTTAATTTAAAAAATAGAATAAAACGTTATCTACAGATGCCTTTCTTATTGTTTTTAAATTGGCTTGGCTATACAAATATTAACTTTTCATATGTTCATGGTGATAAAAAACGAGTTAATGTTGGGACTAATTGTTCAACAATGAATACAATATTTAATGCAATTAGCGGAAAAATTCTCATTGGAGACCATACAATTTTTGGCCATAATTGTATGGTCTTAACGGGCACTCATAACTTCATTGATGGGAAACTTGCTGGTTTGAATGGGTTCCCAGACCAAGAGACACCTAAAGAGGGTAGAGATATAGTAATTGGGGAAGGATGTTTTATAGGTTCTGGTACAATCTTAATTGGACCTTTAACAATTGGAGATAATGTTTTAATTGCTTCGGGCTCTGTAGTTTTTAAAGATGTTCCGAGTTCTTGCTTTGTTTCAGGTAGCCCCGCACAAATAAAGAAAATATTTGATAAGTAAAAACATGTTTATTTTAAACTTTAATAAATTAAGTTATGAACAAAATAGACTGTTAAATGATATAGCTATAAAATCTAGATATAGCTTCAATAGAATTATTGAAGAAATCTCAAAAGATAAATTGAAAAGTATAAATTGGATCGTTAGTGCAGTATCAAGTAGAAATAAGTATATAAGTGATCTCTTTTTAAGATGTTGCTATTTGGATTTAATTGACTACTATATTAATGAAAATATAAAGATAGATCGGATCATCTCTAATGATCGGCAAATATGTTTTTTATTAAATAAGCATTTTAAAAAAATTAATTACTATATAGATATAGAGTGCACGGAAACTATTTTACCAAGACTGTGGCGGATAATGCGTCCATTTAGACAATACATATTAGCGATAATGCTATTATTATTAAGATATCTAGGAAGAAAGAAAGTACGTTTAAAAGATATTAATGACATTACAATTTTAGATACTTTTGTTTTAAATAGCACCCCAGGAGATGGGGGTACGATTCATAATAATAAATATAATGATAGATATTATACCAATATATTTAATTATGTGAGTTCTGAAGAGAAAGAATACTTTTTTTATTATCCGACAATAGTTGGATTTAAAAATCCTATCAGAATTTTTAAAAAAATTAGATCTTGTAATGATAATTTTATTATTCCTGATGATTTTTTAAAACTCTCAGATTATTTAAAGATCTTAACGCATCCGTTCAGAATCATGAACGTTAAAGTGAAGGATATACTTTATAGTGGATTCGAAATAAGCTCTTTAATAAAAGAAGAAAAATTTCGAACTTGCAGTGATCACATTAGCATATTCGGTCTATTAAACTATTATTTTTCATATAGACTTAGAAAAAAAGGTGTAAAAGTTAGATTATTAATTGATTGGTATGAAAATCAAGTTTTAGATAGAGGGATGATTGCAGGATTTAAAAAATTTCATAAAGAGACACCTATTATAGGTTATCAAGGTTATATAATTTCTCCAGTATTACATTCTTATATTTATCCAAATAATACTGAACTAGAATCGAACTGTGTACCAGATGAAATAGCAGTTATTGGCGATGAATTAGTTTCTAATATGTTTACATTTTGTAAAAATTTAAAAGTAGTAACTGCTCCAGCTTTTAGAAATCAAAATGTTTGGGAGAAAAGGAAATATTATCCATCTAAAGATAATTTTCAAATTTTACTTGCACTACCAATTACATTAGATGAATCAAAAAAAATTATCGAAAAAATTTTATTAATAAAAAAAGAAATTGAAATATCTTTGAAAAGATTAAAATTTACAATAAAGCCACATCCTACAAACTCTGAAAAAGACATAAAGAAACTATTTAATGATAATCAATTAGATGAATTTCAGTTTGAATTTGGGAACTTTAATAATGTGCTAGAGTTTTCAAATCTATTAATTACAAATGCTAGCACTGTGGCGATGGAGGCTTTAACTAAAGGCATTCCTGTTATCGTAATTGGTGATAATAATGGAATTACTCAAAATCCGATTCCTAAAACTATTAAAAACTTAATATGGAAAATAGTTTATTCAAAAAAGCAACTCTCAAAGGCAATTAGTAGCTTTTTCTTTAATGAGGAGGTAAATAAAGAAGAATATTTTAAAATTGCTGATGAAGTAAAAAAAAGCTTTTTTAGACCTGTTAACACAATAAATACAAGAAGAATGCTAAAACTAGATAATATTACTCCGGATTAAAATGATAAGTGGAGAAAAAGGTGTTTTTATAAGTTGGATTTTAAAAAGAGAAAATGCAAAAAAAATGGTACTATTCTTTTTTAATGTATTAAATGAGAAACTTTTTAATAAGCCATACGAACACAGTTTAAAAAAATATCCTGAAGATATAAAGCAATATTATTTAAAATTGTGTTCCATTGAGCAGTCTTTTAAATATGCATTTAATGATGGTCCTCCTATTTTAAATTCAGATTTAAATACTTCACCTACTTCGGTACAATTAGCTAGTCACTTACATTCTTTATCGAATAAAGATATCAATTGGAGACTCAACTTGAGAGACCCTGAAGATGATGCTTCATTGCATCGTTTCAACTGGATATTATATTTATTAAAAAAAGAAAGGCTTGATGAAAAAGAAGTTGATTGGATAATTGTGCAGTTAGATAGATGGGTTCATAATTTTCAAAATGAAATGAAATCTTCAAAGCTGAGCCTAACCAGTAAGACTAGATGGGACTCTTACACGATTGGTGAAAGAATTTCAAATATTTTATTATTTCATCACTTAGTCAATATTAAAATTTCTGAACAAATTATGGATGCTTTAATTTTACAGACTAAATTTTTAATCAGTAAATTGGAGTACTTTGATAAATATACTGGTAATCATATTATTAATAATGCTAGATCTATATATTGTTCAGGTATTGCCTTTAGTTCAGTATATTGGATGGAGTTTGCTTCAAAAATAATCTTCAGAGAATTACCTAAATTAGTAACACAAGAAGGTTTTTTAAGGGAAGGAAGCTCTCATTATCAACTTTTATTTACAAGATGGTTAATTGAATTATACTACTTTTCAATAACTTTTAAGGACATAACCTTTTCAAGGTTTTTAGAAAAGTATTTGGAACCTTTGATAAAAGGATGCTTTTTCTTCTTTGTAAAAAATAAAAAAAGTTACAAATATATAATTCCACTATTTGGGGATATTTCTCCTGACTTTAAGCCAAACTGGTTAATTGACTTTTTTGATTTAAACGCTCAAAAAACTAGAGCCTCATACTTTGATGTGATTTGGAACAACCCATTTTTAAAAAAAAATTTAGTAAATAATGAAAAAAACATAATCATTAAAGACCAACTAAAACTTGAAAATCCTAAAAGTGGCTGGTTTCGATATAAAAAATTTGGTCAAGATATTTTTTTCAGATCTGAAAAAAAAGGTATTCCAGATTATATGGGTCATTACCACTGGGATTTTGGTCACTTCTGTCTGTTTTATAAAGGGAACCCCATTCTTGTTGATGCAGGGCGAGAAAATTATTTAGGTTCTTTTGGTTTGTCTCAAGAGGCTCACAACACAATAAAAGTTGATGATTTTAAATTTGTTCCTTCAAAACATCATTTATTTCATCCTGATTATAGTGATTTAAATAATGATTTCAAATCTTTTGTTCATGAAGATTATATAAAAACAACTTTTGAGACATCATGCATAAAAAGAGTAGATAAATCCTTTTCATGGGAAAGAATAACTCTGATAGATAAAAAAGCATTTAAATTAAAAGATGTTTTTATTTGCTCAAAAAAGCACGTCTTAAAACTTTATTTTCACTTTGATAATAAGTTAAAATTAATTAAAGAAAAAAAAAGCTCCTTTTTAATCAAAGGTGAAGATATTAAAGCTTATCTTACTTTTGAATCTAATTCGGAAATAGAAGTTAAACTTCACAATGGTGGATTACTTCGATATGGATGGCAAGCAACAGAATATGGTAAAAACTCTCCATCATATACTTTAGAAGTTATATGCAATTTTGTTCATACCAACTGTGAAGTAAATTGTATAATTAATTGGGGTTGATGTATAATGTGCGGTATTAATGGATATTATAATCGAAATAGAAAAACTATATCTAAACCTATTTTAAAAAAAATGAACGATAAAATGATTTATAGAGGGCCAGATGATGAAGGATACTATATTAATAAAAACTTTGGTATGTGTATGCGACGGTTATCCATAATTGATATTGAAGGAGGTAAACAACCTATTAGTAATGATAAAAAAAATATTTTCGTTGTCTTAAATGGAGAAATATATAATTTTATTGAGCTCCGAACAAAATTACAAGATAAAGGGTACACATTTTCAACTTCGTCAGATACTGAAGTTATTATTCACCTATATGAAGAATATGGAATTGAAGCGGTAAACCACCTTAATGGGATGTTTGCGTTTGCCCTATGGGATAACTCTAATAATATATTATGGATTGCACGAGATAGGATGGGTATAAAGCCGTTGGTTTATTATTTTGATAAGCAAATAATGATCTTCTCATCAACACTTACATCAATAAAGTCTCATCCGTATTTAAATAATGAATTAGATAGAGATAGTATATTATCATATTTAGCATTGTCATATGTACCGGCACCAAAAACAATTTGGAAGAATATTAAAAAACTTAGACCAGGTCATTCAATTTTACTTCGGGATAATAAAATTTTGATTAACCGTTATTGGAAGATAAGACCCAAGATAGTGAATGATTGGGATGAAACCTATTTAATAGATAATATTGAAGAAAAATTTAAAAATTCCGTAAAAATTAGAAGTAGAAGTGATGTTGCTGTGGGTACCTTTTTAAGTGGCGGTTTGGATAGTAGCGCAGTAACAGCATATTTTTCAAAAATATCAAATAAACCTGTTCATACTTTCTCAATGGATTTTGAGGGTAAACAAGTTAAGGAAAGAGAATTTGCTAAATTGATTGCTGATAAATATGAGAATATCTTTCACTACAAAATTTTAAAGCCAGAAAAAGCTTTAGAGGAATTAAATAACCTATTACCTTTTCTAGATGAGCCAATGGCAGATTCTGCAATCATTCCAACCTATATTTTGTCAAAGATGGCTAAAAGTTTAGATATTAAAGTTGTTTTATCTGGAGCTGGAGGAGATGAATTATTTGGTGGATATTCAAGACATTACCCAAGAAAAAGAGATTTATTTATTAAAAGTACACCCAAATTACCATTTTCCATTTGGAAAATAATTGGAAAGGTTTTTGGACCTAAAATTGGTCATTACGCCTCTTTAACATATAATCAGGGTAGCTCATATGGTATTGATACTTCGGGTATAAGATTAAATACTTTGCAAGAGCTTTTAAGAGTAGATAATGACTTTCAGACACTCATGACCTTACTATGTCAAAAATTTTCATCAATTAAACTTTTGGAGAAAAAATTTAATTTTGAATACAGTAGAATGATTACAGATACTCAAAATTATTTAATAGATAACATTTTATCTATCACTGATAAAGCAAGTATGGCAGCTTCAATAGAAGCAAGAGTCCCAATTATTGATTATGAATTAGTTGAGCAAATATTTTCTCATCTTCCTAAGCCAATGATAAACAAAAATTTTAATGATGCTAAGTTGGCATTTAAAAAATCTGTTATGAATAATATACCAAACAAGATACTAAACCGGGAAAAAGTTGGCTTCAATGCTCCTATTGAATCATGGATAAAAATAGGGAATCCAGAGATAAAAAATGAAATTTTTGATTTACATCCAATTATTAAAAATATTCTAAATCAAAAAAAACTTAAATCAATTTGGTCAAATAAAAAACTTCGATCTTTTGCATCTGAAAATATTTATAATATATTTGTCTTGAATAAATGGTTAAAATTCCATTACAGCTAATTTTATTGATTTTGATAGTTTTCCAAACATCAAGAAATATACTTTGGAAACTAATTTAGACGGTACTTTAAAAGGACGAAAATGAATATGAAAATGAACTCTATTTCGGTTGTATGTCCAACATATAATAGTAGTAAATATATTCTTAGAACTCTCAAGTCATTAGTTAATCAGATAAAAAAACCCGATGAAATCATCTTTTCAGATGATGGTTCAATTGATAATACCACTGAAATAATTAAGAATTATGGTAAAATCTTTGAACAAAACAGTATCCCATTTAAAATTCTAAATAATTATCACAAAGGGCCTGGCGCTGCAAGGAACTATGGAATTAAAGCCTCAACTAAAAGCTGGATAGCTTTTTTAGATTCAGATGATGTTTGGAAACCTGGAAAATTAAAAGAGGTATCTGAATTTATTCTTAAAGGTAATAGCAATTGTTTCTTGCATTGGGAAGAGTATATAAATAAAAATAAAAAAATTGTGGTGAAGCATGGTTATAATTATTTTGAGGAAAATAATAAAATTTTTAATCAGTTGTATAATCGTAACTTTTTTTCCACATCTGCAATAGTTTGCAAAAAAGATATCCTTGAAAATAATGGGGGATTTGATACTTCTCTTCCAAACGCCCAAGATTATGATTTATGGTTGAAAATAGCAGATGATATTAAATTGTCAATTATACCAAAGGTTTTAGGTGAATACCACATTTTGAATAATAGTATAACATCAAGACCATATTATAAAAGAATAAAAGCTGAGTTAATAATTGCAAACCGTTACAGGAATAATGTTAAATTATCGTCATATGTAAAAAAAATATTGCGAATTATTTTCTCACCTGAGTGGATTAAGCTTATTTATAAATATCTCAAAAGTAAAAGATTCCTTAATTAGCAATGAAAATAAAAATTCATAAAGAACTTAATCTAAAATGTAAAAAAAGTTGGTTAAGTATAGAAAAGGATTCAATAATGACCCCTTTTCAATCCTATAATTGGTTATATCAATGGTATAATTCGGTTGGCAATCCATTATTCAAAGTTAATTTGCAAATTATTGAATTATATCAGAAAAGCTCTATTTTAGCTATTCTACCTTTGGGGATAACAAAAAAAAATGGAATAAAAATATTAGAATGGTTAGGTGGAATGAATACTGATTATATGGGTCCATTGATAAACATAAGTGAATATAAAAATATTAAAGAAAATAACATATGGGATGTAATTAATTCTAAACTAAATCATTTCGATGTTTTGTTCTTTCAAAAGCAAGATAAATCAACTATCTCATTTTTAAAAAAAATAGGATTGGATATAGAGGCAAAATCCTATATATCCTCATATAAAACATCTTTACCGAAAGAATGGGAAGTTTTTTACAACAAAAAAAGTAGTAAAACAAGACAAACTGATAGAAGAAAATATCGTAATTTGAAAAAAAAAGGTAACGTAAAGTTTATTCTTGCTGATAATTCAAAAGATAAAATCTCGATAATAAGTAAAATGATATATCAAAAAGAAAATCAATATAAAAGAACAGATGCTTACAATATGTTTTCCGCTGATGAATATAAATCATTTTATGAAAATTTAATTAATATTAGATCAGAAAAATTTAAAATCCACGTCTCCGCATTAAAATTAAATGAAAATTATATTGCCACTCATGTTGGTTTAGTAGATAAAAACACTTTTTATTACCTAATGCCATCAAATTTAAGTGGGTCGCTGGGCAAGTTTTCTCCTGGGAAAATATTGTTATTGGAATTGATAAAGTGGTCAATCAAAGAAGATATAAAATTTTT
>MDTB01033069.1_pt1 | contig 10798 bp, 9 predicted proteins | sample 811161 | NCBI WGS metagenome assembly MDTB01 (sample SAMN05326650, study PRJNA326480) | marine metagenome | isolation source: seawater | place: Mediterranean Sea | collected 2009 | reverse complement strand
TAGAAATATTTGAAAATTTACCCGTAATATCTTCTCTATTAGCAAATGCTACAGCATGAACTACAAAGTCCAGTTGATCATATGTTTTTGAATACTTATCAAAAACAGACTTGATTTCTTCTTCTTTTGTAACATCACAACTTTCTATAATCTTAGCATTCATACTCTCAGCTAAAGGCGTGACGCGATCTTTCATAATTTCACCTGCATAAGTAAACGCTATTTCTGCACCTTGATCAAAAAGAGATTGTGCAATAGCATAGGCAATACCATGTTTATTACTGACACCAAATATGATTCCCTTTTTTCCAGCCATAATACCAGACATAGTGATACTCCTCTTTAATTATTTTTAATATATTACTTATATAATCGGTAATATACGATCATTCTAAAGCGTAAAATCATTTAAGTCTAGTATAAAGGGTAAATTATCAGTAATATATGAACGATAATGTTATTAATAGGTGAATACGAATGAATGAAGAGTTTATAGCTAAGTTAACCGAGAAATTAAAAGATAGTTACATTAATGAAGGTGGAATTAATCATATTGGTGGGATCAATTTGCCATCAAGGGAGCGTGTTTTTTCATTAATTAAGTTAATGCGAGAGATCTTGTTTCCAGGTTATTTTGAACATGAGGAAGTCTTCTTAGATTCTTTAGAAGCGCAGTTACCCGAAAAAATATCCTTACTTTATCAACGGTTATCAATAGAAATTTTAAAAAGCGATGCACGCTTTTCACAAGAAGAAGCAAATCAAAAAACAGAAGCTTTTATAGAGTTAATTCCGCAGTTAAGAAAACAATTGAAAAAAGATGTGATTGCTGTTTTTGATGGGGATCCTGCTTCACATAGTCATGATGAAATTATTTTAGCTTATCCTGGCTTTCAAGCAATTAGTATTTATCGTCAAGCGCATGAATTGGCGAAATTAGAGATTCCAATAGTGCCAAGATTAATGACTGAAATTAGTCACAGTATTACGGGTATTGATATTCATCCTAAAGCTCAAATTGGGAATTATTTTTGTATAGATCATGGTACGGGAGTTGTGATTGGTGAAACAGCGATAATTGGTAATCACGTGAAACTTTATCAGGGCGTCACCATCGGTGCTTTATCTGTTTCAAAGGAAGATCCTAAATCAAAAAAAAGGCACCCCACACTTGAAGATCATGTAACCGTTTATTCAGGGACCACTATTTTGGGTGGAGAAACGGTGATTGGAGAATATGCTATTATTGGAGGTAACTTATGGGTAACTGACTCGGTCCCAAAATACTCTAAGATGTATTTGACTGGGGACCTTAAACAGGTTATTAAATCAACAGAAAAGAGTGAGGAAGAATGATTTTAAATCGCATTGTCCAGAAAAAAGAAGAAGAAGTAGCGGCTCTATATAAGGAAACAGGCCTAGATAATTTAAAAGAACAAATAAAAAAAATGCCGCAAGTAAGCAACTATCGCTTCAAAGAGGCATTAGAAAAAAAAGGATTATCTGTTATTGCAGAAGTAAAAAAAGCCTCTCCTTCAAAAGGGGTTATTAGAGAATCCTTTGATGCCATAGAAATTGCAAGAGAGTTTGAAGAATTGGGAGCCTCTGCTTTATCTGTTTTGACAGATGAATCTTTTTTTCAAGGTAAACTCTCGTATCTTGAGGAAATAAAGAATGTGGTGACGCTTCCTGTCTTAAGAAAAGATTTTATGATCGATCCTATACAGCTATATGAGGCTAAATTAGCAGGAGCGGATGCTATATTATTAATTGTGAGAATCCTAACCATAGAACAACTTGTAGAGCTGTGCGAACTTGCTAAAATCTTGAATTTAGATGTATTAATTGAAACACATAATCAGAAAGAAATTGAAACTGTATTTACATTGGACACTGATTTGAATCATTGCATACTGGGTATTAATAATAGGAATCTTGATACTTTTGAAACAGATATTAACGTATCCGTATTGTTAAAAAATTATTCTATTGAAAGATTTTCTCATTCATTACCGATAGTGGCAGAAAGTGGGTACTCTCAAAAGTCTGAGTTGATTAGTTTGAGTAATCAAGGCTTTTCAGGTGTTTTAATTGGGGAAGCATTAGCTAAAAACACAGATCTATTATCTTTATAAATCGTCGTATTAAATTGTGGACGAACCGTGAGGATCGTTCTCTTTCTCAGGGTCATCAAAAAGCTTTCTGTTTAATTTTAATAGGATTTGCTGATTTCCTATGTTCTTACGTAGAAATGAGTTCGCATCATCTTTAGCAGGTGAATTTCCTGCTGAAACTGCTTTACGTGGATATTCTGAAGCGTCTTTACTTGGGCTATACGATTTGCTTCTTGAAGCAACGTTCGATGCGTCTCTAAGAGCACTTGTCAATGGGGTTTCTTCTCTTTTGAATGGGGGTAAGGATTCTTTTGCGCCTGCATATTGTGGAAGAGTCGGTTCTTTTGTGCCTGCAGATTGTGAGGGAGTGCTTGTTGTTCGGTATGTAGTGTTTAATAACTTTAATAATTGGACTTGTTCTGAAGATCGTCTTATTTGACCGTCCTCATTGAAAAAATGGGCATTTGAACGACATTGTTTAAGTAATGTATTTCTTTCTTGAAGCTTTCTGAGATCTTCAGGCAAATCGGTTAGATGTTGCAAATTGATAGATTTTCCCTTTTTGGCATCTATTATGATTTTTATTGACTCTATACTCTTATTCATTTTTTTAATATAATCTATTGGATTAGAGTGTAATTTTTTTTCTTTTTTTAAATGTTCTTGTGTTTTTTTTGGAATTTGTATATCTATTGTTAATAAATGGGTCAAAAAATCTTTTGTAACTGTATCATCAACTTTGAGATGTTCAAGAGGCGGTAGTTTTTGAATACTATCTATTAAATCATTTAACTGTTTAAATTTATCCCTTATGTGAGTTTCTAAACTATCATCTTCCGATAATGAAATGATTATTTTTTTAATATGAGGGGTATCTTCAGGCGAACTGATCATTAAACTATCGAAAAACGATCCAAGACTAGATAGCTCAGATTTAAGATTAGAAATTACTGATTCTATTTTTTCGATATATTTATATTCGGTAGATTCAATAGGTGTTAACTTTTTTCCATTCCCGCTAATGACTATATGTGTTGTATTTTTTGTTTCGTACTTTATTAAAGGGGAAAGGTCTTGTACTGTTCTATCTATTGATCTTAACTCTAATTCATCTAATGTTGCTGGATCTATCGAAAAAGGGTTGAATAGAGTCTGACCATTAATATTAACTGTAAATCGTAAGCCGGGAACGTTTTTAAGTGTTTTTGAATCTTCTTCAGATGTGAAATCAGGCGAATGCAGCCAGGCTTCTAGCGATCCATTCTTTACGACTATATTGAAAGCCATACGTACATGGTCTTTTGTAAGTTGTTGAAATGGTACTTTTTGATGTGTTTTAAAGATACGTATCGCTTGAGTAAAGCTTGTTGAAGGGTCGAATAGTGCTTGTTGTATTTCGGGAAGAGTTTGGAGAGGGAGTTCAGGGGATGATCTCTCCTCTTTTAGTAATTTAATCATATCTTCAAATGAACCTAATCTAGAAACATGTTTAGATTCGGTGATGTCTTTTTCTATAGGACCTTGTCCAGTCAAAATATAAGTAAATACATCCATGAAATGACTGATTATTTTATTACTGTCTGTAGGTCTATCCTCATCTTTTGTGATTCGTGCAAGAAAAAATTGTGGTAATAGAAAACAACCACTCTTATTAGCAATAATTCTTAACGCATCTACTTCTGTAAGAGATTTTTTATTGCTAAAACAGTTGATTAAAAAAGTTAAGTTTTTATCATTTTCAAAAGATGGTTTAAATAATGTAAATGTTGCTTCTAATTTAATTTGTTGTTTGAGAGTTTTTATTGATGAAACGCTGATTATATTTTGGATTTGTGTGTAAGCATCTGAAGGGTTTAATTGACTTGTTAATAATTGGTCAAGTATATCTTTTAAAGAGTGAGGTTGTTGTGGTGTTGCTGAAGATGATGATAATCTTGGAGAAGAAAGGGTAGGACTACTTAGTGTACTAGTGGGTACTATAGATGCTGGTATTTGTGTTTCCATAATAGTTAATTCTCTTTTATTAAATACTTATACTAATTATCGTAATTTTGCGATGTTGTATTGCAATTAATTTAATGTAATTAATTAAATTTTAATTAATATAGGGTTTATTATAAAAATAGTCAAGGGGGTTTAAATTTATGTAATTTAATGTTGAAAAAGAGCGGATAATAAGTAATAATAAAAATATACAAAAAAAACAGAGAAAAAATGGAACCATCAAAAATAAGTACCCCTGAAACAAAAATAAGTACCCCTGAAACAAAAATAAGTACCCCTGAAACAAAAAGAAGTTTACCGACAGATAAAAAAGTTATGGCTTATAGTAGGGCATTAAGATTTAACGATCCTGAACCTGGAGCTGAAGATTCACTTAAAGATAGATCAATAGATACTTTGATAGAAAAAACAAAAGAAAAGGCAGGATATATATCAAATCAGCCAAATTCAGAAAGAATAAGGTTATATTTAGGGTATTTAAATGAGTTAGTCGGAAAAATGGATAGAGGCTTAAAAGGTCATTTAGAGATTGTTCATTTTATAGGTATAAACTGTGGAATATGTCATCCAATATCTGAGTCTTATAATGACAATTTAATGAAACTTGATTATAAACAAATGTATGAGGGAAGGTCTGTTGTTTTAAATATTATTAAAGAGTTTAAAAAACTAGATATTCACGACATTAATAAGGTTGTAGGTGAGTTTAAGGACGGTCTAAATCACTTAGAGTCAGAAATGTTTTCGATGAATCCATTAGGTTTAAGAATTCTTGAAATGATGAGTCGTGTGGTAATCAGTTATCAAAAAATAAAAGAAGGATCATTTGATATTAAATCTAAATACTTCTGGAAAATAATCACTGAATTAGTAGAATTGGAAATAAAGCTACTTAAAAATGAAAAAGAGTTTGAATTCCACTATAACAACTCATTACTATTAAATTCTCTATTAATGAAAAATAATCCGGAAGCGATAAAGTTTTTTAAGGCATATAACCAATCCTCAGATGCTTTTTTTCAAAAAGGATGTGAAATAAGTTGTGATAATGATCTATGTGAAGAAAAAGAAATAGAAGAGTTTAGAGAGGAATTGATGAGAAAAATAATGTCTTCCATTGGAAAACCTGAAGAGGATAGTATTTTAGCGAATCTTTTGACTATATTTAGATAGAGGATTCTTTATTCGAAGAGTCTGTATAAATAGGTCTCATTAAACAACTGATTCCACCCGATCTTTCTAATGCTTTTTTACTATTTTCATATGGTAAGATTAGCCATTTGATATCTTTGAATTTATCTAGAATGGTATCCAGGTAGATTTCGAAATGTTTTTTAAAAAAGAGATCTTTAAATCCAAGAGTTATAATAAACTTTGATGAATCAGGGGCGGTTCCTAATACCATATTGAAAAAATTCATAGTGATAACCTCTTGTTTAAATGGGGAATATTTAGTGCGTTTCAGTTCAATGAAATTTCCGGGAATTCTAATGACTGAAAATCCATTTTTCACTAATTCTGTATGAACAAGATCTTCGGCAGCCTTCCTTTGAAGCGTTTTTTTTGATGGTGGTATTAAGCGATTTTGTTTTTTTGAGTTTATGTTAAATTGTTGAAGTAAATAGTGCGCTGAAACAGCATCATTTAGAATTACTTTTTTATCTCCAACAATACACATTGCAAGATCGAGGTGATAAGTGCCTGGTTGAGTAACAGTGACTATTTCATCAACTTGATATTCCTGTTTGAAAGCTTGAATAACCTCTTCTCTAGTATCAAAATGATCCAATGAAGACGTTGCTGTGATAGAGTCCTCTCCAACAATTGCATATTTTTTTGTTTTTCCATTACTGTCTTTGTAGTGGCCACCTAAAGTATTACCTCCTTCATCATATATCGTTTTAATTCTGATAGGTATTCCTAGAGACTCAGTAAAAGCGATTCCATGAAGATACAGTTTATTATTTATTACATTACCAAGTTGGAGGTGTGTCGCTTTATGTCTAGGTAAATTAAACTTATTTGAAAGTTTCTTGTTTTGAGCTAAGTTGTTTGTGAAAAAGGGTAATGCAATCTCGTTATCTCCAATTTGTAAATAGTCTTGTGTCCACTCAGATAAATTTTGACCTACCATTTGAAGACATCTTTGTTTATAAATAGTGTGTTTTTTTTTGAAATTAGCTGATATCAAAAAAAGCTCTAACTTGTCTAAAAATGTATGTATTTTTTCATGAATATCAAATTGATCGTTACCCATCGCATATGCCGCTACTCTCGGGAAATCTTTATTAATTTTAATCTTGTTAGTATCAAAAGGAAGAGATGCAGGGGATGTTGGTAACTGCACAGATGTTGGTAGTTCTACTAATTTTAATTGCGTTGCCAGTTCAATTATAACCGCGGGAATACTCTGTTTGATAGTATCATATGGTTTTGGTGAATATGATCTTTCTGTGGAACTTAACATCTTGTTTACCTTTGTCAAATATTTAACTAATAGAGTATCGAAAAAATGAAGCTGAAAATTTCATTTTTTTTAAATACTCAATGTGATATCATGTAGGTTATGAAACTTAAGATTTGCGGTATTACCAATAAAGAAGACGCTTTAAATGCGGTTTCCATGGGTGTTGATGCAATAGGGTTTATATTTTATAAAAATTCACCACGATATATTACACCTGACTCCGTTCAAGAAATCACCATGTTTTTACCTCCATATGTAACAACCGTCGGTGTTTTTGTTGATCAAGACAAAGATGAAATCAATAGAATTGCTGATCATTGTCAATTGGATCATATACAATTACATGGAAATGAGTCGCCTACATTTTGTTTATCTTTAAACCGTAGGGTTTACAAAGCGTTTCGAATAGGTGCATTGGAAGATATTGAGGAAATTCCTAAATACTTAGGTTCAGTATCAGCCGTGTTATTAGATACCAAGATAAAAGATATCGCAGGTGGAACAGGAAAAACCTTTGATTGGGGATTAGCATTAAAAGCGAAAGATTTTGAGGTCCCTTTGATTTTATCAGGCGGTATTAATCCAAATAATGCCAAGCGTGCGATTACAATAGTTAATCCATATGCATTAGATGTGAGTTCTGGGGTTGAAAAAGAACCTGGAATCAAAGATTATAATCTTATTCGAGATCTAATGACAGCTATTCGTTCTTAAATGAATAAGGTCTCATTTATAAGAAAAATAAGCCTTGTAGTTATAGGCGCTCTAGTTCTTTTTAAGACCTTTATTTTTTGTGAAATTAATGCTTATAATCATCACATAGAGAGAGGTGAGGTGTGGGTAGATGTTCATACAAAACGACAAGAAATGCTGGTGTTAAAAGAGGCGCTTATTTTGCATCGTTATCCTATATCTAGTAGTAAAAAAGGGTTAGGGAACAAAAAATTATCCGAACAAACGCCTAAAGGTTGGCATATTATTCAAAAAAAACATGGTGAAACTGAACCTTTTGGGATGATCTTTAAGTACCGGTGGGCGACTGGTAAAATAGCAAAAATCCCATCATTAACAGCAAAAGATTTGGTTACCTCGAGGATATTACACTTAAGTGGTTTGGAAAAAGGGATTAATAATGGTGGTCAAGTTGATTCATATGCTCGGTGTATTTATATCCATGGAACTAATGAAGAAACCTTGATAGGAACTCCTAGTTCAAGAGGTTGTATACGGATGAAAAATAAAGATATAATTGAGGTGTTTGATATCCTTCCTGAAGGAACAAAAGTTTATATACATTGAGAATTTTAGAATAGACTAAAGGATTTTAATTGAAGGAGAAAATATGATTTTAATTGTAGGAGGAGCGGGGTACATTGGGTCACATACGGCAAAGTATTTAGATGCTCAAAACGAAGCGTTACTTATTTTTGATAATCTTTCAACGGGACACGAAAAGTTTGTGAAATGGGGGCACTTTATTAAAGGTGATCTAGCAAATAAGGAAGATATCCGTCAGTGTTTTAAGGCGCATAAAATTGACGCTGTTATGCATTTTTCAGCGTTCGCAAATGTCGGAGAGTCGGTGAGTGATCCTAGTTCATATTACGAAAACAATGTTGTAAATACAAAGCACTTATTAGATGTCATGCTGGAGTTTGATGTAAAAACGATGATTTTTTCATCAACCTGTGCTGTTTATGGCGTGCCTCAAAAATTACCTTTAACAGAAGATCATTTGTTTAACCCCATAAACCCCTATGGATGGACTAAACTGATGGTGGAGCGTTTATTACAAGACTATGACAGGGCTTATGGATTGAAATCTGTTTGCTTACGTTATTTTAATGCTGCTGGAGCAAGTCTCGACGGAGATCTTTATGAAGATCATACTCCAGAAACGCATTTAATTCCTTTGGTTTTACAAGCAATAAATGGCGAAAGAGAGGATATAAAGGTTTTTGGATCAGATTATGAAACTAGTGATGGGACTTGTATTAGAGATTATATCCATGTGAATGATTTAGCAAAAGCACATTATTTGGCCCTTCAATATTTAAGAGAGGGTGGTGAAAGCGATGCCTTTAATTTAGGGAATGGTGAAGGGTATTCAGTAAAAGATGTCATAGAAACCGCCGAAAAAGTGACTGCTAAACCCTGTCCAACTGTCATAACGGAAAGACGAGAAGGCGATCCTGCTATTTTAATCGGAAGCTCAGACAAAGCGAAACGAATATTAGGCTGGGAGCCTGAGATTCCAGGTTTAGAGGATATTATTGCTTCAGTAAAAAATACCTGAATAAGCAGAGTCGTTGAAGGGTTGCTGATTTCAATAAAGACCTAGAGCAAGTGAAAACCGATCTCACTTAACTAAACGAGGTAATCTGTACAATTGAATGGCAATAGCTTAGACGGCGAAACTTGAACCGCAAGAGCAGGATTTCTTAACATTGGGGTTCACTAGTTGAAATCCTGACATCATGAGTGTTTCAACATAATCTAACTCAGAACCGAGAACAAACATGTAACTAAGTTTTTCAACCATGACAACGGCGCCTTCTTTTTCAAAGAATTTATCTCCTGCAGCTTCACCTTCTTTAATTTCAGCCAAATCCATTTGGTAAGAGTTGCCTGAACACCCATCTTTAACGACTTTTACGCGTAATCCATGAGACTCAGGGGTATGCCCTTCAATGGTAGCGAAATGCTTAATTTTTTCAGCCGCTTTATCAGTGATGGAAATTCCTTTAATCACTTTATCTTTGACAGCTTCTTTTTTTTCCTCATCTTTAGAGGGAACAAAGACTTTTTGAACATTTCCGCAATCTTTTGCCATTTTAATCCTTAATTGATAATACTTTGTCTAATTAAATATATGCCCGCTTTGTATGAAGAGCAAACCTAACTTAAGTACATTCAAGATAACATAATTAAAGAAAAAAACGAAGAGGCTTGATTTTTTTGTACCTAAATTGCATTTGTTTATTGAAAAAATTAAATCGCTAGTTTAGGATAGAAAAGTTGTATCCCATTTAAACCATTAGGATTGAACTGAATTTATGTTCAAACGTTTGTCATATTTTCTGAGTGAGCAAGAAAAAACGGTATGGAACGTTCAGAAAACAATTGGCAACTAATCCCATCAAGCTGATATGGGCGTTACTATACGCTTACCATGGTGGTTTCCATTTAATGGAGAATTATTTTCATTATGTCTGGAAAACTGTATTTTGAAAGAACCGAATCTTTGGACTCATTTCTTAGAGAAAGAGGGTGCTGTTTACAAAGAAATCGGTACTTCAAATGATATAACTGTTTCTTGGAATCAGAAAACACAATCGATATTAGTGAGCAATAAACTGTCAGATATGATGATCTTTAGTATTTACATCAATGAGAAGCCTGAAAGATCTGTAACCTTGTTTATGAACCACCTTTTAGGTGATGGTCGTTCTGGATTAGGCTTAACAACAAAATTGTTTTTGTCTAGCTTGAGTGCTTCATTAGCCTCTACGACAGTTCTTTCTATAAGCGCATATTGCTTATGTCATCTAGCAAACTTAAAAAAAGAGTCTCTTTTGTTATTACCTTTTATTTTTGCTACAGATTTTGGCAATAAAGCTAAGCTTACAATTGAAAAGCAACTTTTAGCTATAAAGCCGGAATCAATAGATCCTATACTTGTATCTCTAGGTGAAAGGCAAGAGAAGGCATTGAGCCATTTAAATCAGTCTCATTTAGGTAAAATCTTAGTTCAAGAATTTTCTCAAGAAAGATATTCTTCTTTTAACAATCCTAGATATATCCATATAAATAAGGAGGTTAGTGATATTCGATCATTTACCAGTGCGTCTTTAAGGTTTAACGGGGATCAAATATCATCTGCGAAAGAAAAAATGGGATTCTCTCACCCAGTGATATTATTTCAATATTTATTAAGTAGAGTTGTTTTTGACTTGAATAATCAAAAGTCAGTTGCATTTCGTGTTAATGAGCAAGGTCCAAACACTTGTGAGCAATCTGCTTATTTTGCGTTTTCAATTAGGTCAGGAAATGCCATTGTATCGCCAAGTGGTAAACTATATAGTCCTCAAGAGTTTGAGACAAACTTGAAGATGTGTCGAAAAAGGCAAGTCCAAGAAACAGATATTTCAAAATATAGATTGCCTGCTGATTCAGTCGGAAAAGCTTTAGACTTGCCAAAACTACAAATCTT
>MDTB01018775.1_pt1 | contig 10798 bp, 11 predicted proteins | sample 811161 | NCBI WGS metagenome assembly MDTB01 (sample SAMN05326650, study PRJNA326480) | marine metagenome | isolation source: seawater | place: Mediterranean Sea | collected 2009 | reverse complement strand
TTTGATAAATTTTTATACTCTCAGTTTTAAATAAACCAGAAAAAAAAATTATGAATACAGGTATTGTTGAAATCATCAAAACACCGTTTAAGACTTGGGTATAGTTTAATGAGTAGTAAACTACTGAGTTAAAAACACTAATACTTGTAAAACCCATAATAACTAATACTAAAAAATTTTTCTTTATTTCCTCGAAATTCATTATTACTCCTTTTAGAGTGAAAGGGCATAAAATTAAGAACGCAATAAACCACCGATAGAAATTTAAAGTGAGAGGTGGAATTTCAAATAGAGTTGCAACTTTTCCAACTATAAAGTTTCCTGACCAAAATAAAGTACACAACGTTAAATAGAGGTAAGCACGAATACTCATCCTAATCTTGAATATTATGCTTTCTTTTTCTCATTTCGTAAATCGGCTCCAAATCTTTATGCATCTCTTTGATTTTAGAACTAGTTGTATATTCAAAAAATGCAGGACAAATTGAATGTACTAATGCTGTGAAAGATGAACATAAACATTTCCAACTAACTTTAAGTGCAAATTTTTGATGCTCAAAGTAAGTTTTATTTGCATCTTTAAGATGTGATTTAATTTTGCTAAGCATTATAAACATTATAGCACGGCTTAATAAATTTGAAAATCAATGCAGATTAATTTTGATTAACCGCTTTTTTATCTTCAGTTTTTACTGTGTCCTTATCTGCTTTTTTAGAAGATGGTTGTCTTGCAACAGTCTCAGGTTTTGAATTGCTATCAGTAAGTCTTTTTAAATATCCATCTACATCTGCACCTTCATCAATCTTAAGATTTTCTTTAAAAAAGACATCGCCTTTTATAGTTGCGGTCTTACCAATTTTAACACCCCCCGCCTCTGTTTCGCCTTCAACATAACCAAACACTTCAAAAATATCTGCTTTAACTGATCCAATAATAGAGCCTGTTTCAAGTAATTTAATATTATAAGCTTTAATATTCCCGTTCATAATCCCGGATATTTCTATTGTACCTTTGCAACTTAAATCGCCCTCAACTTGAAGGCCTTCACCTATGTGCGATACGTTTGAGCTTACAGTGTCATTATTATTGCTAAACATCGTTATGGTTATATCTAAAAAATTTCGAAGAGTCTCGTAATTTTAATGAAGAGTCTCGTAATTAATGAAGAAAAAGCTTGTAATTTAGTATATATTTTCTTCTTTATGAATTTGTGCGCTCAAAACTAGTCCGAGTGCAAACATCGTGGTAATCATTGCAGTTCCACCATACGACATTATTGGAATTGGAACACCGACAATTGGCAATAACCCACTCACCATTCCTATATTTATCCCAAGATAAACAAAAAAATTAAATGATATACCAAAACACATTAATCTAGAGAAAGTATTTCTTGAATTTTTTGAGATCATATCAATCCTCATTATTAAAAAGATGAATAACAAAATTAACAATATACAACCAATATATCCAAATTGCTCGGCAAAGACCGTGAAAATAAAATCAGTATGTTTTTCTGGTAAGAAATCTAAATTACTTTGCGATCCATTCATAAAACCTTTGCCAAAAAATCCACCAGAACCAATTGCTATTTTTGATTGTATTACGTGATAGCCTGCACCAAGTGGATCGTTTTCAGGATTAAAAAAAGTTAAAATTCTTTGTTTTTGATACGGTTTTAATAATGAAATTGATAATGGCGCTAAAATTAAAACTGATATTGCACCAAATGAAAAAATTCTTAAGTTTAATCCTGCTAACCACAGCATAGCGAGTGAAACCGCTAATATAAATAACGCCGTTCCAAGATCTGGCTGTTTTACCACAACGATAAATGGTATAATTATTAATGCTAGTGGCAATGCAAGTTTTGTAATTCTGTCAGTATCGTCAATTTTTATAAATTGGTAATATCTTGCTAAAGCAAGTATCACTGCAACCTTCATTAGCTCTGAAGGCTGGAGATTAAACACACCTAGATTTAACCATCTTTTAGCACCTTGCGCAGAAAGACCAAAATAATCTACCAGAATAAGAAGTATTAAAACAAAAATATAGAATAAGTAAGCTGATCCAACCCAAAATTTTATGCTTGTTAATGCTACAGCTATTAACAAAATAAAAGAGAACAAAAACCTAATTGTATGTTTTTCAAAATAATTATTTTGACCAGTATCAATTGAATATATTGTTAATAAACTAATTATACCAATTAACAAAACTATAAATATTAAAAGCCAATCCAAATTTCTAAGCTTTGAGTTTAATCGATTACTTTTTAGAATTTTAAGCATTTTTTTGACCGTAATATTTGTTAAATATTTTACTCATTATTTTCTTAGCAATTGGTGCAGCTTTTGACGAGCCTGATCCCCCATGGTCAATAACAACAGTAATATTAAATTTAGGATCTTCAACCGGACCATAACCTACAAATAAAGAGTGATCTCTAAATTTCCACGGTAAATCTTTGTTCTTCAAATTTCTTAAACGTTGTTCTGCAGTAATTTTTCTGACCTGCGATGTGCCTGTTTTCCCAGCAAATAAATTTTTTCCTTTAATTCTAGATCTATAGGATGTTCCGCCAAATTCGTTGGTGGATGAGAATACAGCATCCATAATAATTTTTAAATCATCAGGATCAGAAACAAGTTTTTCTCCAATTATATTTGGTTTGTCTGATTTAAAAATTGTTGGAGTCACTTTATAACCACCATTAGATAGTTGCGTCATCATTTTGCATAACTGAATTGGCGTTGTTTGAATGTATCCTTGTCCAATACCTGTTATTATTGTTTCGCCAAGATACCATGGTTGCCCAACATATTTCTTTTTCCATTTTGTACTTGGAACCACACCTTTTTTCTCTTCAATAAATCCTTTAAATACATTTTCTCCTAAACCGAATCTTCTTGCCGTCTCATTTAAACGATCAACACCTAGTAACCTTGCGACCTCATAAAAATATATATCACAAGACTGACTTATAGCTTTTTTTAAATCAACAACGCCATGCCCATTTTCCTTCCAGCAATGATATTTTTGACCAAAATATTCTGTCGACTCTTTGCAAGTCATTTTGAAATTTTTATTAATAATATTATTTTCGAGTGCAGATAATGTGACTAACATTTTGATAGTACTGCCAGGAGGATAAAGAGCTGAAAGAGCTTTATTTGATAAAGGTTTTTTTTCATTTTTTAAATAAGATTTATATTCTGTTTTAGAAATTCCATAAGTAAATGAATTTGAGTCAAAAGAGGGAGATGAAACCATTGTTATAATTTCACCAAAATTATCCATCACGATTACTGATCCACTCTCGTTTTTGATAGCCTCATATGCTGCAACTTGGATATCGCTATCTAAAGTTGTAATTATATTTTTACCATTTAAACCTTTATAAAAACTTACTTGCTTAACAAACTTACCCTTAGCATCAGTTTCAAAAACTGAATTACCAGGTTCGCCGGCCATCAGCGCTTCGAATTTTTTTTCAATACCGATTTTTCCAACTTTTAAGTTAGGAATATTATGAAACTTTGGATTGATTTTACTAAGATCTTTTTTTGATGCTTTCCCAATATATCCAATTACATGAGAAAACTCTAATGGCTTAGAATATGTTCTTTCGTAGGATAAAAATGGAAAAACGCCAGGCATCATATCAAGATTGTAATTAATCATAGCAAACTTTTTCCAAGATAATAATTCATCCAAAACAAAAGGTTCAAATCTTTTAGTCCTTTTATGTTTTGTGATTAACTTTTTGTATTTTTTAATTTTGATAAGATCTAAACTCAATATTTTCGCTAATTGATAAAAAGTTTCATCAACACTTAGTATTAAGTCTAAATTAATACTAACTTTATAAATTTCTTTATTTGATGCTAAAATTCTATTTTGTCTGTCTAAGACAAGCCCTCTTTCAGAGACAACTTTCCATTCACTAAATCTATTTCTATCAGATAAAACCTTATATTTTTTTCCTTCAAATAATTGCAAATATGTCAATCTAGAAATTAAAAGACCAAAGAAACTAAATTTTCCAATATTAAGGATAAAGGCTCTTTTTGAAATAGCTTTACCCTTGCTCTCGATACCTTTTTTTGTTTTTGGCTTAAAATATTCCATATCAACACTTATATATATAGACTTTTTCAATTCAAAGTGTTAATTCCCCGCTACCTAGGAGGTAGGTTATTAAAATAGAAGTAAAAAATGATAATTTAGAACAAGCGCTAAGAGTTCTTAAAAAAAAGCTACAGCGTGAGGGTACATTCCGTTTGCTCAAATTGAAAAGTCATTTCGAGAAGCCATCAGAAAAGAAAAAGAGAGAGAAAGACGAAAATATAAAAAGATTTAAAAAGCTTAAAAAACTTAGATCTAGACTTTAATCTAGAGCTTTTGAAATTTCTTCAACCATTTTTTTTGCATCAGAAAATAGCATTAAGGTATTGTCTCTAAAGAATAACTCGTTATCTACACCTGCATATCCCGCTGACATACCTCTTTTAACAAAAAGAACGGATTTAGATTTTTCAACATCGAGAATTGGCATACCGTATATTGGACTTTGTGGATCTGTTTTTGCGGCTGGGGTTGTAACATCATTCGCTCCAATCACAAAACTTACATCTGTATTTGAAAAATCGTTATTAATGTTTTCTAATTCGAACACTTCATCATAAGGAACATTAGCTTCAGCTAAAAGTACGTTCATATGACCAGGCATTCTTCCAGCTACCGGATGGATCGCATATTTAACATCTACTCCATTTGCTTTTAATTTATCGCACATTTCTCTTAGTGCATGCTGAGCCTGTGCAACAGCCATACCATAACCTGGAACTATTATAACCGAAGATGCATTTTTCATTAGAAATGCGGCGTCGTCAGCACCAGCTTGTTTTACAGGTTTTTTATTTTTAACTGCAGAAGTTTGAACGGAATCGCCTCCAAATCCTCCTAGTATAACATTGAATAGCGATCTATTCATTCCTTTACACATTATATATGAAAGAATGGCGCCTGAAGATCCAACTAATGCACCGGTTATAATTAAGGCTGTGTTCTCTAAAGTAAAACCAATTCCAGCTGCAGCCCATCCCGAATAAGAGTTTAGCATTGATACAACAACTGGCATATCAGCACCACCAATTGGTATTATTATCAAAAAACCAATTAAAATAGAAACCAAAGTTATAATCCAAAAATATTTCTCTGACTGATCCATGGCAAAAAGTACTATTGCAATAATTATGCCTACACCGATTAATAAGTTGATCAAATGTTGTCCTCTAAAAACAATTGGAGAGCCAGACATGATTCCTTGAAGTTTTAAAAATGCAATACAAGAACCAGAAAAGGTAATTGCACCAATTGATGAACCAATGGACATTTCAATTAATGATGCTAATTTAATTTTCCCGTCTTCAAAGATTCCAAATGCTTGTGGATCATAGTATGCAGCAATAGCAATTAATACAGCGCATAATCCTACCAAACTATGAAATCCTGCAACAAGTTGTGGCATTGCTGTCATAGCAATACGAGCTGCAATTAATCCCCCAATAACACCGCCAATCAATAATGGTATTAAAATAAACGAGATGTTAGACATTAACTCTGTCAATGAACCAATACTTAATAGTGTAGTTATAATCGCAATAGTCATACCTGACATACCAAAAATATTTCCTGTTCTTGAAGTCTCTGGTGATGACAGTCCTCTTAATGCAAGAATAAAGAAAATTCCTGATACAAGATAAAGTAATGCAACTATATTTGCTGAAATCATTTATTTTTTTTCCCTTTTTTGTACATCTTTAACATCCTCATGGTGACTAGAAATCCACCAAAGATATTTATAGCTGCTAATAAAATACCCACAATTCCAGAATAAAAAGAAATAATTGAACTATCGGAACTAGAAACTGCAACAGCTATCAAAGCACCTACAATTATTACAGATGAAATTGCATTTGTTACCGACATTAAAGGTGTATGCAAAGCTGGCGTAACACTCCATACAACGTAATACCCTACAAATATAGAGAGTATAAATATTGCTAACCTAAATACAAAAGGATCTATTTCCATTTATTTTAATAACACTCCCTTAATAATTTCATCATCATGATTTATTTCTACAGTTTTTTTTTCTTTATTAAAAATTAAATTTATAAAATTCAAAAGATTTTTTGAAAGTAAAGCTGACGCTGACCCAGGAATTCTTGAAGCATAATTGCTGTAACCTAGTATTTTAACTCCATTTTTTTCTATAATTTTGTCAGGTTCAGAAAAGGCACAATTTCCTCCTTGAGCGGCAGCTAAATCACAAATCACAGAGCCAGGTCGCATTGAAAGCACCATTTCCTCGGTTATAATTCTTGGTGCTTTTTTTCCAGGAATAAGCGCAGTACAAATTATTATGTCTTGGCTCTTTACAGTATCTTTTATTAATATCTCTTGTTTTTTTTTAAATTCATCACTAGCCTCTTTTGCATAACCTCCTGAAGTTTCCATATCTTCTGCATCTTCAACAAATACAAATTTCGCACCTAAGCTTTCGACTTGCTCTTTTGAAGCTAGTCTTACATCCGTAGCGGAAACAACAGCTCCTAATCTCTTAGCAGTCGCGATTGCCTGTAAACCCGCCACTCCAGCTCCTAATATGAAGTATTTGGCAGGTGTAACAGTTCCTGCGGCAGTCATCATCATTGGTAAAGCTTTTTGAAATTCGTATGCAGTATCAATAACAGCTTTATATCCTGCTAAGTTTGCCTGAGATGACAAAACATCCATGGCCTGCGCTCTAGTTATTCGTGGTAATAAGTTAAGAGCAAATACTTTTTGCTTATTTTGTTTTACTAAATTAGTTGCGTCATTGTCTGCTTGATTAAAGAAACCAATTATTAAATTTGCACCCTGCTTAAATTTAAATTCAGATAAATTTCTTTGAGAAATTTTCAATATAATATCTGATTTTTCACATAACGAATTATTATCTGATATTGTTGCTCCAGATTTTACATATTCGTCATCAGCATAATCTGAACTATTACCGTAATTTTTTGGTATCATGACGTCGATACCCAGGGATTTTATTTTCTTTACACCTTCGGGGTTTAACATTACCCTTTTTTCAAAATCCGCACTTTCAGAGATACATCCCAAAATCATTTGTAGTTTTATAAATAATTAAAATGTTAAAACAAGACTTTAATTCTTAAATTTAATATTAATAAACTCTAGAGTAAAAAAATAGCCATACCTGCTAAAATTAAAATTACAGCTGCAGAAACGTATATAACAAATTTTGTAAAAACATCCCAAGTCTTCTTTTGTTCCTTAATATCCATTAGCCTTGTCGCGCTTTCATTCTGGGATTTTTTTTGTTGATGACGTATAATTTCCCTCTTCTCTTAACGAGCTTATTATTCAAATCTCTTTTTTTCAGTGATTTTAGAGATGATACAACTTTCATAAAATTAAATATAACATGATATCCAAATTTTAAAACAACTTTTCTTTCCAGCTTTTTGGAGTTTTTTCATTTAATATTTCTAATTCGTAATTGTACTCAAACTTTTTAGGACCTTTAATTTTTATAAAATCAATTACCTTATCCAAAGACTCACTAAGAGATACTTTCGTTTCATAACCAAGAATATTTCTCGCTTTGTCAGCTGAACATACTGCATGCTTAACCTCGTTAGGTCTATCTTCGTAATATTCAGGTTTTTGATTAAATTTTAATTTATTAGACAATAATTCAAATAGCTGATTAATAGTTATAAACTCTTCGTCTGGTCCGATGTTTACTGTTTGATTAACGATTTTTTTATCCATCATAAGTTTATCAAGACAAAAAATACAATCATCAATATCAGAAAAGCATCTCTTTTGTTCACCATCTCCATAGATAATAGGTTTTCTATTTTGTAACATTAAGTTTGCCATTATTGAAACTACATTCCTATAAGGGTCAGTATATGTTTGTTTAGGACCAATAATATTATGTGGAACTGCAATATTGTATTCGAATTTGTGAGTCTTGCTTAAAATTTTTAAAATATTTTCTGCAGCAACTTTTGATACGCCATAGGGATCAACAGGATTAATTTTATCATCTTCTTTAAAGGGTACTTTTACATCTCCATATCGTGCCATAGAGGAACAATATACTACCCTTTTAACATTATTTTTAATGGCAGCCGTAAAAACTGAAACACTACCTGTTACGTTATTATTGCAAATTAAAGTTGGCGAAAAACTTGATAAACCCTCGTGTGCATAAGCTGCAGCATGACAAACTATATCTACACCTTTCATTGCTTCAGATAAGCTTTTTAAGTCTTCACAATTTATCTTGTAAAATTTAATTTTTGATTGATCGATGTTGTCTAAAGAGCCACCTACAAGATTATCACATCCTGAAACTTTAAATCCTTTTTTTAAATAATAATCTGCAAGGTTTGATCCTAAAAAACCAGCGATACCCGTAATGAAAATATGCATTTTTTTAATAAGCCTGGCAACGACCTACTCTCCCATACCTTAAGGCAAAGTACCATCGGCGCTGAAGGACTTGACTTCCGAGTTCGAGATGGGATCGGGTATTGCCCCTTCGCAATAATTACCAGGCATGGAGTTCATACATACTTTTAATGAACTGGTAAAGTGTTTTTTTTTAGCAAACTGTGAGATAAATTGGTGGGCATGGCAAGAATTGAACTTGCTACCTCTACGATGTCAACGTAGCGTTCTACCAATGAACTACATGCCCCTAGTATATTTTTTAATAATAAAATAAAAGGAATTATAGATAAATGAATAATAAGAAAATATCAATAATCACCGTTGTTAAAAATGGGATGCCTTATATCAAATCTGCAATAAAATCATTTGAATTACAAGATTATCAAGATAAAGAGTTAATAATTATTTATTCCAAATCAAACGATGGTACTGAAGAATTTCTAAACAAATATTATCCTAATATTTCATACTGTGACCAAAAATCATTGAACAAATTTGGTTCAATAAATCTAGGTTTAGAAAAAGCATCTGGTGAAATTATTGGCCTGTTGCACGCAGATGACTTTTTTTATAATGAAAATACATTAAAAAATATATCAAATCATTTCGATGATAAAGTAAATTGTATTTACGGAGATATATTGTTTTGTAAAAAAGAAAATATTAGCACCATTTCAAGAGTATGGAAATCCGCTAATTATGAAAAACTGAATTTAAGGTTTGGCAGGACTCCACCTCATACATCAATTTTTATAAAAAAAAAATTTGATAAATGATATAGGAAACTATGATGAAACTTTTGATATATCCAGTGATTTCGATTTTATCCTAAGATTATTTAATAACGAAAAATTGAAACCCAAAAAATTAGATAGCTATATAACTGTAATGAGAACTGGTGGTGACAGTACAAATTTTAGAAAGTTTCTTAGAAAATTTAATCAAGATATCCAAATATCATCAAAATACTTTAAACAGCCTTATTTGAGTGTTTTATCGAAAATCATATCAAAAATTAGTCAGTTCAAAATTTTTAAACAACAATTAAAAAATAATTATATTGATAGATTAAATTCTTCGTTATAAAAGACTATCTCATCGCGGGGTGGAGCAGTCTGGTAGCTCGTCAGGCTCATAACCTGAAGGTCCTTGGTTCAAATCCAAGCCCCGCAACCAACATCTAAGCCATTTTTTTTAGTCTGTCGGATACTAATTATTTTTACTGCCAAACTCTTGCTGATATTATTTCTTGTAAATATTAGATTTAATAACATCTAACCCGTTAATAATCATGTTTAGATTTGAAGGATTTTTTTGATCCATTTCAAAAGTATAATTAGTTAGTTTATCGATATAATAATTGTATTCATCTACAACCTTTTTCGGAATTTTTAATTCTTTAAGATTAAGACAATATTCTGCTAATTTTTTTTTTTTATTTTTCAAAATTTTCAATTTCTTCTCTATTCTGAATACCTAATTTATATATTTTAAAATTTATTTCAAAATTCTTTAATAAATCATCAAATCTGAGCTTAATATATTTGCCTTTAGCTTTTTTTTCATCACCTTCTGATTCTGCTAGAGCTTCCAGCCAACATTCATCCTCAAAATTATTCTTTTCTATTTCTTGACGTATTAAAGTTGATATGTGTTTTCTTCCTCTTTCTATTATTGAAGCATATTCAGAATTTAAATCTTTAAATTCAGACAAAAAAGTTTCATAAAATTTTTGATCAAATAGTTTTTTCATTCTTTGCAACCAAACTAATTATAATTGTTTCTCGTGAATTTAATAAAATCGTTGTTTGGCTTGGTATTATACATATGATCGATCCAATTATAAGTTTTATTAATTCCGTCTTTAAGTGAGTAATTATAATCCCATTGTAATACTTTTTTTATGAGATCGTTATTGCTTGATCTTCCATTAACACCCTTCGGCTTATCTAACTGATAATTTCTTTCTAATTTAACACCACTTATATTTTCAATAATATCTACAAGTTGATTTATTGATACTTTTTCCTCACTTCCAATATTTATAGGATCCCTAAAATCTGAATTAAAAAGTTTTAAAATTGCTTCAACGCAGTCTTCTATATACAAAAAGCTTCTAGTTTGGTTTCCATCTCCCCATATATCTATTGAATTTTTTTTACTCATTTTAGCCTCTATTACTTTTCTACATAAAGCAGCTGGAGCTTTTTCTCTTCCACCGTCAAAAGTGCCGAGTGGACCGTAGATGTTATG
>MDTB01055606.1_pt1 | contig 10799 bp, 12 predicted proteins | sample 811161 | NCBI WGS metagenome assembly MDTB01 (sample SAMN05326650, study PRJNA326480) | marine metagenome | isolation source: seawater | place: Mediterranean Sea | collected 2009 | reverse complement strand
TATTAAATGATATAAAGTTTATAAATTTAATAGGAATTTTACTTAAAATAAGTAAACCACAACTGTCACCAATCACGCAAGGTTTTTGTAAATTACCTGTTTGATGGTACCAATATTTTGTTTTTGTTTCTTTTATAATTTTTCTTATTATTTTATCATCAAAGCATTCTTGCAAACAAAGTATATCTGCATCCATATGATTATTTATTGTATTAATAATTTCATTTACTTTTTTTGTAGAAATAAATAATGGAACACAATTAATATTCCAACTAATTATTGATGTTGGCTCAATTACAATTGGTTTTATTAATGGAACTATTGCACTATCAGACCTATATTCATTTGTATAATATTTTGGTTTTGCATATTTTAATGGGCACAATAGGCGAAAAATTCTAGATACATATAATAATAGATTCAAACAATACATCAAATATATATTTATAATACATTTAATATAAATATATATTTGATGTATTATAATTATTCAGCTTAATCTGTTTTGTCTTTGTCTTTTTGAGACAAAAACTCTTCCCAGCATTTTTTAGAACCACCGTCATATGCAAATGCATAATTATTATCAATTAACCACTGATTAATAGAGTTTTTTTGTAAATCATCAGAATCACCTCCTCCTCCTCCTGTTTGCTGCTCATAGTCATCTTTCAAATATATTTGACCCAAAAGACGACCATACTTGTCAAATTCTCCACAATGTACCATCACCATTTTATTAGTTAATCTTTCACGAAGCGCATCTCTAACTTGATATCCATACTTTTTTTCTATCTTATTACGCGTTCTAAGTTCGGGGGTGTCTACGCCACTTAAACGACAACTCCAACGGTATAATATTCCTTGCACCGGAAACACAAGTTGTACTGTATCACCGTCATAAACATATACGCACTTTGCCAATTTAACTTCATCTTCGAATGTGAATTTTTTGACTTTTTTGTCAACCTTTTCCCAATCAATTTGATCAGTCATTATATTAATTATAAAGATTAATATAATTTATTTTTTTAATCTATAAGCTATTCGAGGTCAGAAACATCAAATAAATCGAAGTTTTTTTTGTGTATTCCTAATACTGCATCTCTTTCTAAAGCGGTTAGCTTAAAATACCCTGCTATACTAACATCATTGATTGGAATATGAAAATTTGGTAAGTTTGTAGGGTCAGGTAAATTTTCAAAAGCGAATTTTTCTAAGTATTTCATTCGATAACGCGTAGTTTCAAAGATAAAAAGAGCGAATTTTGTTGATAAAAACTGTCGCATTATTTCCAATTTTTCAGCTGAATAATTTGTAATCACGTAATTATCTCTATTTGAAATTCCATACTTCCCTTTTTTATCGTGATAAGGCAAACCATACATCTTATGCGCGAGAATTAACTTGGGACTACCATTAAAAACAAGCGGTTTATCAGAATAGTTGACAACTAATTGAGGTGTTGTATTATTTAATACGCAAGTAGATACATTTGGATATTTGAATTTTTCATCTTGCGCTGAGGATATGCTAGCTGTTTTTGATGGCATATTTGTTTTGGTAACAGAAATACTACCAAATCTAACAATAAACGGTAACAATTTATTCATAATTGATACACCACACAAAGGTATATGCATACTTGGAAAATTCGATTTAAGTATCGATTTATTCAAATATAAATAAGAGTTTGAAATCTTATCGTGGAGAGAAATTGGTTTATTTGGTGCTGTTTTTTCTAATAAAAAAAAGCAAGTAGGAGTTTGTGCCTGTTTTTTGAATATTTTATTTGTTTCTGTATTCGTTAAACAATGAATTTTATGGAGCTGATATTGAAACATATACTCATTCATTTTTGCACGGTCTGGTTTTAACCATATAGATGGTATTATCATTGATAAATATCCATTTGGTTTTAGTAATGAAACACTTTTTTTAACAAAATCCATCCATATTGTTTTACCATCATTCTTTTTTTGTAAAAGTTTGCTTGTAGGAACTTTTATCGCACCATCCACATTGTAGGGCGGATTTCCAATAATACAATCAAATTGTATATCTGTTTCATAATCTAAAAAATTAATAAATTGAACGTTCATATTCTTACCAAACAAGCTTTCCAATTTTTGTTTGTGCTTCGAATTAATTTCACACATATAAAGCATGTTTTTAATAATATGTTCTGAACGTTTTTGTGGATTTGGAAACTTGTCAATAAGACCATAATACAATCTTTTATATAAAATCATCATAAAATACCCTTCTCCTGTTCCAGGATCTAACCATTTTAAGTTTGGATTTTCAAATATTTTATGTGGAAATAAATCAAATATTTTTTCAACAAGAGAAAATGGTGTATTTATTTCACCATATTTTTGCTTATCCTCTTTTTTACTTATTAATTGTTGAGGATATTCAGATATTTTAATATCGAATATAGACATTAAAATACTATTAGATTAATTTTTTAATACTATTTTACACTATTAAAAAGTGTGTACTGGTTTGTGAGGTAAGAATGGCTGTTTACCTTGTGTATTAAGACCTTTTACTATTTGTTTGTTATTTTCAATTGCGTTTAATCGTTCTACAATACGACGCAAGTCTTTTACTTCTGTTTTAATTGAATCAACCCTTATTTTAAGATAGTAATTATCTTTTTTTTCTTTTTCAAAATCTTTTTTTAAAGTATGAAAATCATCATTTTCTTGTGGTATATTTAAATAACGTAAATCAACCAAACTGTCACGTGTGGATGGTGTGGTATGAATTGAACGAACAATGGGTTTAATTGTTGTAATAGCTCTTTGTAAAAACATATTAATATATATAAAATTGAAGTTTTTATATTTCTATAATTAATTCAATAGGAAAAGTTATGGAAGCAATTAATGACATTGCAGTACACCAAGAAAACAAATATGTTAAAAATGTTTACACTGAAATAGCAGATTATTTTGATAATACTCGAGCATATTCTTGGGATTGGGTTCGTAATTTTGTTAGTATTTATGTGGATCCTAAAAATCTTGTATACGATATTGGCTGTGGAAATGGTCGCAATATGATGCTTACTAACGAAGCGCATTTTATTGGAGTAGACAATTGCCCTAAATTTGTTGAAATTTGCAAAAAAAAAGATCTTGATGTTGTTGTCGGAGATATGTGCGAACTTCCATTTGATAATCAAAGCGCAGACGCTTTAATGTGTGTAGCATCATTTCATCATTTGATGACATATCAACGAAGAAGAATGGCACTTTTAGAAATGGTTCGTGTATGCAAAGATAAAGCATATATTATGATATCTGTATGGTCCATTAAACAACCGATCAAAACACGCAGAAAATTTGATACATATGGAGATACAATAGTTAAATGGAATCAAAATGGTGTAATTTATGATAGGTATTATTATATCTTTCGCATTGAGGAAATTACCAAATTATTTGATCATTGTGGATTGTTTATTGTAAAACATACATATGACTGCGGTAATGAAGTGTTTATTCTTAGAAAGAAATAAAATAAAAAAATAAAAAAAGGGTTTTGGGTGTGGGTGCATTTTTTTTAGTGCCCTTTTTTTTGTTTATTTTTTCTTTATTTTATGTTTTAATTAAGCATTATCGCATAGCTCGTGAGTTGCAAGGCGGCGGTCTGAAATGGAGGTGGGAGACGGAGCGCGGGTTCTGGGGCTGCGAGGATTGTAAAATGCAGGCTCTGGAGTAGGAGGACGCACAAATTGATCATTCACAACTTCAAATCCTGTCCACAATGGTTGCACTGACATCGAATTCTCTTCTTCCTGCCTCCACATAGCAATTTCCTGTTCTTGCGCCGCAATAACCATTCGAAGACGAGTGATTTCATCCTTTGTATTCTTGACAATGTTGCGATTCGGAGACTTGTTGACAAACATATTCCAGTAGTTCGGGTCATCGTATACCATTCGAACTTGCTGTCCAGATAGCATCTGGAGACGAATATTGTTGCTGTATGTGTTATCGAACCAGTGTTCGAAATGAACAAACATTTGATAGTATGTTCCTTCATCATTCTCCTTTGGAATGAGATCTACGTGGTCCACACATCCAATATTGTTGCGGAAAAACGCCACTGCTACTTGCTCTCGGGTGACTGATAGCTTTGCGTATGGAATAAAGATACTCAGATTGTCAAAATCCGAATCAATAACAGTTTCCCAAGTAACCTCCTGATCTTGCGGCTGAAATCCGGGAATTGGCTTGGAAAGAGACATTGTTAAAGTTGTTTGTGTTTGTTATTGGGTTCTTTTGAAGTTGTTTTGTAAAAGTAATTATATGTTTTAAAAGTATTATGAAAAAAATCATTTCAATTTTTTTTTATAATCAGAAATTGAAATGATATGATATAAACAAAAATAAAAAACCCAATCCCGTGCGCTTTTGTTTTGTTTTGTTTTATTATTTTTGTTGTTGTTTAACTATCATCCTGAAAATTTGGTTGTTGCAAACGATTCTCAAGACACTCGCGCAATTTTTGATCATTCAATGGCTCTACTACATTATCAGGTGAAATAAACTGAAACTGAATGCATTCCAAACCAAACAGAGGTTGTGCGAATTCTACCAAACACACATTTGGAATTTTTTGAATATAATCAAACAATACCCACATATATATTTCAAGTGACGTCGTTCCTCGGATATACATCACACCCTTCCTAACATTGGTACCAAATCTTACTGAACGATGTAGATTAGTATTAACACGACTCACTTGAGTTCTGAGTTTTTTCAAGAAGTCATTTGCTTGTGGGAAATTTTCATCCAATATGTCGATTATCTTATCAGATGTAACCATTTTTTGCTATAATTATATTTATACTTATATTTATATTTTGAATACCTTTTGCATTTTTCTAAAACTTTATTTCAATTTTTTTATAATGAGAAATTGAAATTATATCATATAAACAAAAATAAAAAACCCAATCCCGCGCGCTTTTGTTTTGTTTTATTTTGTTGTGAATATTTTTATTTAGCAGCAAGCAATTCCCCCACCTCCACCTCCGCCTCCCCCACAAGCGATTATAGGTAAAGCTGGCTTGACAGGCAAATCAAGTCTTCGACCCAAAGGCGATTTACATTCCGAAACATTGTCTTTCTTGATGTCTGAACCCCTCACCTCAATCTCACGGAGAACTCGCCTGAAATTATAGATGGGCATCTGTTCATTAAATTCCTCCTCAGTTACATCCTCCCATCTTCCTCTACGCCATACTTGGCCCCCTCCTGGACGGTCTCTTTCATCAAACCCACAGTCGAGAACAGATTGGAACGTGAATTTGTGCAGTTCTTCTAGTGAGCTCATTGTCTTATCCACACGGTCATCATCAAGCCATTCGGGAACAGAAACAGGAGCATAAGCCATTTTCAACTGTTTTCTTGAACAAATTGGAGTCACATAGGACCGCATCTCTGTAGATAACCGCCGACCATCTCCTAGATACCTCACCCTAGGGAATGTGTGATCATCGCAAGCAAAAGCCATTGTAGTTTTTAAAAACGATACTGTATGTAAATTTGTTTATATGTTATAAAAGTATTACAAGAAAATTTGTTTCAATTTTTTTTTGAAACAAATTTTTTTGAAAAAAAAATTGAATTCCATATTTGGAATTCTAACCAATGCAATACAATAAAATGGTATCAACTATTAGTTCTATTACAATAACTCTTCCAGAATTCTTCTTCTTTCATATTGTATCGCACCTATATATCGCATACTTTTGTAGTCGTTATAGTATCAAATATATTCATTGGGCTATTTATATAAATGTTATTTATTTCGTATCTTTGTGTTTTTACTATGGGGTTAAATTGGGATGGAAACTCGGAGAAAAATTTATTGGCAAAAGAAATAAAAATGATTAATTCACATTAATATAGTAATAAAATCAGTATAATTTTCAATAACCAAGTTTTGCCAGTTTTCATCTTGAATATAAAATAAAGATTTCAATCGTTGATTTGGTTTTGACCATTGGTCCTTATCTTTTTTGCAGTAATAATAATTTTCCATCAATAATCCAAAAAACATTCGAAGATTATGATAAGTTCCATACTCTAGAATAATAGGATAAATATGAAGATTGTCATTTTTTTTGGTTAAATACTCATCAATTCCGTCAACAATACTTCCCTTTGAATCACGATACATATTATCAGTTCCCATATTTATCAATTTTGTAGTAGGATTATATGGAAGATGTATCAAATCCTTAACAGTATTCTGTTCGCTTACCATTACTGATAAATTACCGTATTTACCCAATCCTGTATGGATATCAAAGACATAAACTTCGTTAAAATTATCATAATTTATCGTTGACAAGATTTTTTCCAGTATTTCGATATTTTCTTCGCGTTTCTCTCCTCCGTAAAATAATCCATTATTATAATCGTATTGACCTTTTACAATGTATTCACGTGATTTGGTATATCCAAAATGCAAAATATTATAGAAAAATAAATAAACAAAATAAAGGGAAAACAAATAGGTAGACACCAATTGGAATATCGAATACGGATAGTTTGTTTCGTGAAAATCATCTGATTCCAAATAATTGCGGTTTAAATCAACATTATCTTTTGTACAACGACGATTATATTTGTAACCATACGGGTTTAATGTGTGAATCATTAAATACGAATTTTCCTTAAGCTTTGGATTTTCGATAATTCTATCCAAGGTTTTAAATTGTATAGCGCTTCCTGCATAGCCTTCAACGCCATGAGTCCCAGAAATCAATATATGAAGTTTTGTATTTTCCGGATTCCCCAAAAAAAGATAATCAATAGAAGTATATTTATCGTCATTTACATAATAACTACCACTTTTCTTTACAATATGTGAGTAGTTTTTAGAACTATATGATAAAAAATTATCCCTAGCAACAGAATAACAGTTCTTCCACATTTTTATAAATAACAGCTGTCTATTTTATATCAGTTTTATTATAGCTTTCGTAGTATTCCTTTACCTTTTTATTTACCTTGATTTTTTGAGGATTAAATGCAGATAGGTATAGTCCTGAAAGATCGCGAACACGAGAAAGTGCTACGTAAGATTGACCACATTCAAAGATACCATTGCCAATATCAATCTCCGCCATATCAAGAGTTGAGCCTTGAGATTTATGAATTGTAATGGCCCACGCTAGAATCAGAGGGATTTGCGAAACACCCAATCCTGCTACGTTTTCACTTAGCCAAGTATGCGGTCCCATTGCTCGTTCAACACCATTTACGAAACGAACAATTGGATTGTTTTCTGGAGTGAAACCAATGACAATACCCTGACTTCCATTATAAATTCCATTTTCCATATCAACATTTGCAATACACATTACCTGTGCTCCTTCTCTAAGTTTCAGCGTCTTTTCAAAAAGGCCATTTGTAACAAGATACTTTTCTTCACTTTCTTTTTGTTTGTCCGACGCTTGCTTTTTAACAATAATTTCCTTTTTATCTTCTTCATCAATAAGTTCGACTCGTTTGCACGAGAATTCTTTAACATCCGAACTAAGTTTTGTCATTTCTGTGCGATTAATTTCTTCGACTGCGCGTCGAGTTGGAAATAGAATGGTTGGTTTAATTTTGCAAGATGGGTCTACCTTGCGCCCTACGTATTCCATAAGAGTATTATATGGTGTCTTTGTGAGCCGTCCGACGCGAATTTGATTTAAAATCTTTGCAAAGATTTCATCTTTTTGTCGGAAAATCGTTGTCAATTGTATTTGATTGTTTTCGCCATTTGAATTTTCAAAGGTATTATTCCAAAGCTTGGATTCAAAGCAGAATTGCTTTGATTCCGGTTCATCGTCACTTCCAATTGGCGGCAATTGGAAGAAATCACCACAAAATACTAACTGAATTCCACCAAAAGGAAGGGGACTTTTCCTAACACGTTGTCCAATCAAATCCAAAAGATTAAACAATTTTGAAGAAAGCATACTTACTTCATCTAGAACAAGTACGTCCGTGTACTTCCAAAAATTTCGCTTGAATTTATTTGTGATAATACGAGTTACAATAATATTCTCATCGCCTCGCGCCAACCCAATTCCAGACCAAGAATGCATTGTTTTGGCACCGCAATTCAATAGAATAGCCGCACAACCAGTCATTGCGCAAATTGCAATTTTTTTTCCGTTTTGACGTGCGTGTGATGCAATTTTTTTAATTAAATATGATTTTCCCGAACCACCTGGTCCAGTAATAAATATGTTTTCTCCTGAAACATATTTATCAAAAGCTAACTGTTGTTCTGGTGAGAAACTAGTCATTGTATATGTTTGTTTGTTTTAATTTGATATAACTATTGTATTTATATTACTTTCAATTTTTTCTTCCGAGGGATTTACAGATGAAGTGATAGTTTTTGTTTTGTTTGAATTAGTTAAAAAGTTATCGATTGCGGGAAATCGAATTTGACGTAATTGTCGCTTGCGTCTTTCATTGTTACATTCACGAAATCTAAATACGGATTGTTTCTTTTTGTTGAATTAAAAAGAACACCATCTGGGTCAATAAAAGTATTACTAGTTGTGGTGTCTAATTTATTATCAATATCGGGAATTGCCACTTCACGCACAACAATAACACTTCCTCCTAAGGCTACCTCTGAATACTGAGATTCTGCGTTTTTTTTATGAAATGAATTATCGTGTGGGCAAGTTTTGCAGTCGTGTTTTCCTCGCGATAAAGACAGTAATTTATCGTAACTTCTAGTTTGAGTAACATTTGTCGCATTAAATAAGGTATCCCCATTATATGTGTTTTTTTCGTTGTGTGTAACTGCTTGTTCTTTAACATCCTGATAATTTGCTCTATTGCGACGATTTGCGATATAGTCAGAACCTGATTGATTTGGTTGTAATGTTGAAAATGCTCTAGCTGCCATTAATGTATATGCTCTTACATTATATATATAAAAAAATTGATACAAATATATACCATTTTATTAATAAAATTATCAAAATAATGTTTACAAAGTGCCTTAATCCGTTTTCTTGCTTTAAGAAATTTACAAAAAAAAACGATGATTATAGTGTTATTCTTTCTCCATTTATGTATTACAATGTAAAATACAATGAAACTGTTCCTTTTATTCCACCTGTAAGTCAGGGTGTAGTTGTTAAAGTTTACGATGGTGATACAATTACTATAGCAACAAAGCTTCCAATTATGCCTATAGAAAGTCAGCCAATTTATCGTTTTTCAGTTCGATTAAATGGTATTGATACGCCTGAAATTAAAGGGAAAGATGTTGATGAAAAACAGTGTGCTCAACGAGCAAAAGAATTTGTTTCAAACGAAGTTATGGGAAAGCTAGTGACACTAGAAAATGTTACTCTTGAAAAATATGGTCGTTTGCTTGCAACTGTTTATACCGAAGGTAAAGAAAATTTGAATAATATGTTGATAGAGAAACGCCTTGCAGTAGCATACGATGGTGGAACAAAGAAATCGCCAGTATCGTGGCAAAAATACTACGATACCGGAGTAATAGAATAGAATAGAATAGAATAAAATTATGTTTCATATATGCAAGTAAAATCTAAACAAAGGGAATAATCCATATTGTTCATATTTACTACGCGACCATACTCATCCAAAAGTTGGATTTTTAATTTTTGGATGTCAACTGGTCCAAAATAATTGCGTGTTTTTGTTACCATATCACTGCTATTCATAATATTTAATTCGAATGCTTCCTTTTTTAATGAAATACGGCAAAGTATATTATTATTTAATACAGAAGACGCAAAAGCAGAAGTGAAATAGTTATTTACATTATTGTTGTAGTCATCCAAAGATAAGAATAAATAACGAGAACCTTTTAAATCACACAATCCCTCTGACGCATATGCGGTAGATCCAGTGTATTTGGTATGACGAAATCCAAGCATCCATCCCAATTTAAATTGTAATGGGTTTGATTTATCATCGCTTCCATCTTCGTTAATACCAAATTGCAAAGATAATTCTGTTATTGATGAACCTGCGTTTTTTTTTGAAATAACTGTTTTGTGTGTTGTATCATCTATGGTCATAAAAACTTCATTTTTTAAACCAACTTTTTCTGTTACTACGTCATTAAAATAAGCTGCAAATTGTGTTTTTGTGTAATTTCCGTCAGGAATAACTACCGTTTTTGTAGACGAAGTTCCACCTGGATTACTCGAAATTGAAAAATAATTGTTTCCTAATTTGCGACTAATTGCATAAAAAGTATTTGGTAATTCGATTGAACGCATTGAAATAGCTAACACATTTTTTACTGTCGTCGGAAGCGTCATTTGAATATCGGAACTCTCTGTACTAAAGTAATTTTCTCTAAATTTTGTATCAATATTGATACTCTTAATCATAATATTTTTTGCAATAGGATTAACCTTTCCTGAAACAGCAGTCACTTCATATGTTGTTACTGGTTTATTTTGACTGTCAGTTAATGTTTCCGTGTTGTTTATTCCAGATGCGGCTTGCGGTTTTAATAATAACTCTTGTTCAGTTGTTCCATTAATCAATGAAACTGTTAAACGATTACGAATAGTATCAATAAAACCTTGAATCTTTGTTTTATTGTTAGTATCTAAATCTCCATCTTTTAAAATGTCGTTTTTTAATCGATTACAATTTGAAATAATGTCAGCTTCGTGATACGGATATGAAATATTTATAAGATTACATAATTCTTCGTCAGAATAACTGTCTGCATTTAAATTCATCGTTACTATATATGTTATTTTT
>MDTB01023546.1_pt1 | contig 10799 bp, 9 predicted proteins | sample 811161 | NCBI WGS metagenome assembly MDTB01 (sample SAMN05326650, study PRJNA326480) | marine metagenome | isolation source: seawater | place: Mediterranean Sea | collected 2009 | reverse complement strand
ATTGAAAATATTACTAAAAAAATTTCAGGTATAAATTTTTGTATGTGTTTTAAAAAAAAAAATGAGGAAAAATTAGTTCTTGTAATAGTAACTGAAATTAAAGCAATTCAAAGTAGAGTGATTGATACACTTAAAACTTATTTACCAGTCTATATGATTCCTCAAAACTTAATTTTTAAAAAAAATATTAAACTTAATAAAAATGGTAAGGTTGATCGATCTTATTATATAAATAACTATGGCTAAAAATATTTAAATGATAATTATGAATCTAATAAAATAATGAAAAATAAGCTTATAAAAATATTAAAATCAAAATACCCTGAAATAAAAAAAAAAGGTATAAAGCCTAATTCAGATCTATTAAAAGATGCTGTTTTTGACTCTCTTGAAATTCTGAAATTTCTTTCTTACCTCGAAAAAAAGCATAAATTTAATACAAGAAAATATCTTAAGAAAAATAAAAAATTTACAATTCAATTAATTGAAAAAGAATTAAGATGATTCAATACTTCTTATTCCCAAAAACTCCAGTTGAGTCCATAGAGGATTTATATTGAGTTAAGGCGTTTATGTCGAAATCTTTAGTTGGTCTTTTTTCTTCAATATAAAAAGAATTTTTTTTACCACAAATGTGAATTGCTTTGTCTTGTTTTACACCCAAATGCTCAGTGTCTGATGCTACATATCTTATAGCAAAACCTACTCTATGTTCATCTGAATTATTAATTCCACTTCCATGAACTGTATTTATATGATGTATAGAAAATTCTCCCTGATTTAAGTTAACAAATTTTGCTGGGTTTTTTTTGATAAATTCTTCTAAATTCTGGTTAAAAGAAAGCAAATCTTTTTCTGTTGTAGTTTTTTTTCCTTTTAAATAAGCATCCCTGGCATTTTCCACATCAATTTTTTTAATAACTCCAGTTTTGTGAGATTTAGGAACTACTTCAAGGGCTCCTCTTTCTTTATCAGACTTCGTCAATGCAATCCAAACTGAAACAACTTTTTCATTAGATAATTGCCAATAAGGATTATCTTGATGATAACTTACAATTTTTCCCTCACCAGGTGCTTTAGCAAAAATCGCAGAGGACCATACATACAAATCATCACCTATCAGTCTTTTAACTTGTGGCAAAATTGATGGATGGTCTAAAAAATTATCAAAAAATTTTGATAATAAATTAGGTTTTAGAGTAACTTTGCTTCCAATTTTCTCAACAGCTAATTTTTGAAATTTATGATATTCATTTTCAAATTCGGATGTCTTAAATTCTGAATCTTCAATCAAAAAAGGCCACGCCACACCATTATTTTCGAAATTATCAATATTATACATAATAATTATCAATATATTACATAAAATGAGTTTTGTTATATAAAATTAAAAAAATTTTTTTCAGTTTGTAAATCAAGTCAATTAAGCAATTAGTATTGGTCATCTGCACGAATTACTAGGCTTCCACATCCATCCTCAGGATGTGATGGGCTGACATCAAGGTGCCAAAAATGTTGTAATTTTAGATTTTTTATAAGGAGTTTAGAAAATTTCTCCCAATAAAACCTGTAGCTCTTCAAATTGAAATAGTTTTCGTGTATGAAAATTATTTTGTATACATGAATTGAAATAATATTTTGTATACATTAATTGAAATAATATAAGTTAAAAAATGATTTTTAAAACTTTAAGTAAAAAAAAGGTATCTAATCTGTGTCTTGGCACATGGTCGCTGGGAAAGAATGATAAAAAATTTAATTCCTACGGTATTTTAAAAGAAAAACCTGAGAGTATTTTAAGATATGCATATAAAAAAAAAATTAATTTTTTTGATACTGCGAATGTTTATGGAAACTCTGAAAAACTTCTTGGTAAAGTTTTTAAAAAAAAAAGAAAAAATATTTTTATTGCATCAAAAATAGGTTGTATTGCATTTAATAAAAAACACAATTTTTCACCTAAAATAATAGAGAAGCAAATTCAAGAAATGAAAAAAAATATTGGAACAGATTACATTGATTTAGTTCAACTATATGGACCCTCAAAAAAAATAGCTAACTTAAAAGATTGCTTACTACTTTTAGAAAATTTAAAAAAAAAAAAAATAATTAGATACATAGGTATAAGCTTAAAAAATCCCTCCGATTATTTGTACTTCAGAAAATTTTTTAAATTCGATACAATTCAATTTAACTTCAATATATTAGATCAAAGAATTTTAGAAAAAAAAATATTTAAATATATTTTAAAAGACCAAATTTTTACACTACCCAGAACAATACTAAACTTTGGAATTTTTACAGAAGATTTTATAAGTAAAAAACATAAATTTCACAAGTATGATCACAGAAAAAAATGGAATAAAAAACAAATTAATAAATGGATATTTTTTTCTAAAAAGATAAGAAATAGTTTAAAAATTAAAATTGAGGAAATTTGTTACAGATTTTGTAAAAATTTTTATTTTCAAAATATAATATTTGGGGCTGCAGAAAAAAAACATATTGACCAAGCAATCAAAAATTTTTCAAAAAAAAAGCTTAAAAAAAATGAAATAAAAATAATTAAAAAAGTTTACAATGAATTTTCAAAAAAAAAAATTCTTAAGCCTCATTATCAACATAAGTTATAATTAAGCAATATATGGTCCCACAAAAACCCCTTTATCTTTATCAGAATTTTTAATATTTGAGATATTTTCGATGTTACACATATATTTCCCACTTCTATGACCGTACCAAATTACTTCTCTTAACCAATCTTCAAACGATTCAAAATTCATATCATTTTTTATTATTTTAAGATTAACTTCATCTGAGATTTTAAAATTATGCTCTTCCATCTTGATAATTGATTGATAGCTTTGAAAAATATTATATTTATCTAAAAAAAACTCATTTGATTGTTGATCTGGCAATCTCATCATTTTTCTATTTAATTCCAATGCATTATTAAAAATGATCTCCGATTCCTCAGATTTACAAAACTCTAAAAAATATTTTTTAAACTCAGTATAAAAATTCTCTAAATTATTATTTTTGACCAAATTTATATATTCATATTCTCCAGGTGGCCAATAAATATCTAAAAGACCTTCTTTGTATAAAAATTCACTTTTTCCTTTAGATATCTGATCAGCATGATTGTAAAAATTTTTAACTGTATTATTTAAAATACTATACTTTTCTGGAGAATTCATAAAATGTTCAAACAAATCTCTAAAAGTTATATTTTGTAATTTATTCAGAACCAATAATGGTATTTGAGTAATTTTATTAAAATAAAGTAATTCAGAAATCGATGCATAAACTCTTGTTTTTTTCCAATCATCAAATGAAAGGCTTCTTGTAGAAATTACTAGCTGTTGTTTTTCGACTATACCATCCTCAGGAGTTTCATCTAATGATCCATGAATATTTACAATTGGCCCCTCAACTGTAACAATCTCATCATTTTTCATATTATCTGGGTATGACATTTCAGCGTTTGGCAGAATGGATAGGTTATTATATTGAATTCTATTATGTTGGCCTGATTGTATTACCTGGGATACTCCATCTGCAAAAGTTGCATAAGTATCCCCCGGTAAAGCCAAAATAAATTCGGTGTAAGTAGGAATGCCATCCTTAGTAAATCTTTTTTGTAACTCTTGATAATCCTCTATTGATATATTGTCTCTTTTTATTGTTTTTAAAGTATGGCTGTCAACACTCTGCATAGCCAAAGTAACTCCTTTGCTTAAACCTGAGTCCGCAAGTAATTTTTGAACTTTATATGCTCTCTCTCTTGCGTTTTTAGTATTTTGAACAGAAAGTACATGTGGATATCCAAATTTTTTTTTGTTTTCAGCAGCTCTCAAAGCAATATCATAATCTCTAGGTAACATTCCAAAATTTGCATCACAACAAAAAATAAATTCAACTTTGTTATTTGAAAACCAATCCAATTCTTCAAATACTCTGTCTAAATGCATTCTGGAAACTTTACTATTTGTGGCGGAACCCCAATCACAATATGTGCATGAGAAAGGGCACCCCCTATTTGTCTCCCAGCTTGCAAGCCACTTTTCGTTTGGATTTTCTTTAATCAAATCGTCAAAAATACCTGTTAAGTAAGGAGACGGAACTTTTTCAAAATCTCTTAGTCTTGGTAAATTGGGAACATTGTGATACGAGCTAGACTTTAGATAGCTAATATTTGGAGTATTTTTTAAATCATTTTTTGGAAACTGGTCTAGTAACTGTAAGATTGTTCTTTCACCTTCCTGATGGACCAATACATCAATAAAGCTATTTTTTCTTAAGTAATCTTCTGCCTTGTTATATTTGTTATCAGGAACAGAAGGTCCCCCAAATATTATAAATTTTTTTGGATCATGTTCTTTTAATTTTTTTGCAATCGAAAGAGAAATTTGCTCATTCCATACATAAGTGCTAAATAAAATAATGTCCCTATCTTTTAAATGTTCATAGCACTCGTTTAAAAGCTTTCTTTTATAAATTATAGAATTAAATTCGTATTTTTCAGCTCTAACAGAATTTTTTTTAACAAATGCGTATAATAATCCTATAGAATAGGGAAGATAATACTGGCCTGAGAAGCCATTATTTATTTGGGTCGCACCAATTTTAATTTTTTTATCCATTCTTATTTTTCATACAGATATATAGTCAGTTGTAGGTAATATAAAGAACGATTTTTCTATAAATTGTGACATTTAATCTTAAAAAAAATAATTTTCCTAAAATTTGATTGATTTTAGAAAAAAAAAAAATAAATTCAAATTGTTGAAATGCATGGTGGGAAATCAAAGTGTAATTCTTTGGCTGTACCTGCAACCGTAAAGTCGGAGCGCCACCCAACAAAGTCCGCTGTTGAATGAAGGCCAGGAAAAGTCTAGTTCTACAATGAAAAATTAGCAGAGGCATTAAATAATTAACAATTGGTAAATTTTATTACCAATATAAATAAAAGAGAAATGCCTTATGATTTTAAGAATTAGTCTAGTTATAATTTATTTACTATTATCTATTAAAATTAGTTTTGCTAATGATATACCTACAATAGTTATAGCGCCAAGTAAAATAAACCAGTCATATAATACAGTGGGTACATCTGTTGCATCTTTGAGTAATAAAGAGATACAGGAAAATGGAAAATTTTTTTTAGGTGAAGTATTAAATGATAATTTACCTGGTATGAATTATTTTAGATCAGGTGGTTATGGAACTATATCCGGAATACAACTAAGAGGTCTACCCAAAAGATACTCAACTGTATACATTGATGGAGTTAAAATGTCAGATCCGTCTTCAAGTGATAACTCATTTTATTTTTCAAATATCATGACATCGTCAATTGATAAAGTAGAAGTTCTCAGAGGTTCTAATAGTTCAATATATGGAAGTGGTGCAATTGGAGGAGTAATAAATATTTTTACAAAAAAAGGTAATTATAAAGAAACAAAAATTAATCTAAGCGGTGGATCAAATGGGACTGAAAACTTAGACTTTTCAACTGGAAACAATTACGGAAATCATAGTTATTTTATTGGAATAAATAAATTTAATACTGATGGTATCTCAGCTATGAATGATGAAAAAGCCACAAACGATGAAGATAGCTATAAAAACGAAAGTTCAATAGCAAATTATTCATATCAAATAAATAATGATAGTAAATTAAGTGGAAGTTTAAGATATAGTGATTCTTTTCTTAATTACGATGAAGTAACATCTGGTAGGACAGATGCAAATAACTCAACAAATGATAATGAACTATCGTACAACTTAAGCTTAACATCAAAAAAAGATAATTTTAATCATACATTTTCATACAGTTATACAGCAATAGATAGAGCAACTAAAAACTATTTAAATAATCCAAAAAATTATTATGGGTATAGAGACTCTATAAATTATATTGGAAATTATAATTTTGATTTAGATACTAAAATTGTTTTTGGTTTAGAAAATGAGTTTGATAAAGCGAAATTTCAAAAGGATTGGCCGACAGATTATTTGGAAAGTGATGAGGCAATATATTCTCAATTTTTAGATTTACAATTTAGACCTAAAGAAAATTTGTATTCTACCCTCGGTTTTAGACGTGACGATCATACTACAGCTGGGTCATATAATACTGGCAGAATAACTATGGCTTATAAACTAGATGGAAATTCTAAAATTAGATCAAGTTATGGAACTGGTTTAAGATATCCTACACTTTATGATTACTTTTATGGAACAACTGTTGCTAAAAAAGAGGATTTAGCTCCTGAAAAAAGTAAAAGTTTTGATATAGGATATGAGACAAAATTATATGAAATTAACACTGACCTAAAAATATCTTTGTATAAAATTGAATACGATGATGCTTTAGAAGGATGGCAATCGAATGGATGGAAAATTCAAAATACTACTGCTAAAATTGAGAGTAAAGGTATCGAAATAGAAGCTTTTTATAAAAAATCAGATAAATTTAATGTTTCTTTAAATTATAATTATACTGACACATATGATGGAGCTGATTGTGATGATCCAAATGTTGGAAGTACAAGCTGTATAGATGAGTCTATGGTTAGAGTACCAAGGCATTCTTCAAATGTTAATTTAAGTTTCAAAACAAATAATAATTTAAAGAACAATTTATCTTTAAAATATAACGGGGAAGTGAGAGATTATGGAAATGGAAATAATAGCTTCGCAGATGTAATTTTAGAAGATTATTTTACTGTCGACTATAAATTGAGATATGATTTATTAAATTACGGGGAAATTTATATAGATATTGATAACATATTTAAAAATAATTATGAACAGGCATTTATGTATTCTTCAATGGGAAGAAACATAAATTTTGGAATAAGAAAGAGTTATTAGTTGAGTTATTTAGTATCGTTTATATAGTAATAAAATTATGACTTATTTTAAATTATCATTAGGAATTTTTTTAGCTTTAGCTGTAACAAGGTTTATTCCGCATCCTCCTAATTTTACCAGCTTAATTGCACTAAGTTTTTATGTTCCAGCAATTTTTGGTTTTAGATATATTTGGATTGTATTAGTATCTTTTTTAGTCACAGATTTAATTATTGGATTGCACTCTACTGTAATATTTACATGGGGTAGTGTGGTTATTGTAGGTTTAATATCAAAATATTTTAATAAAAATATAAATTTTAGAATATCAGGTGCTTTGCTAGGGGCGTTGATATTTTTTGTTATTTCAAATTTTGGAGTTTGGGTACTTGGCAGTTACGGCTATACTGTTGATGGCTTAATAACTTGCTATACCCTAGCATTACCCTTCTTTGGATATACAGCAATTTCAACAATTATATTTTCTGTGATTATTGAAACAGTATATGTATTTTACAAACTTACTTTTAAAAAGTATTTTTCGAATAAGTTAAATTAGAATTAATGAAAGTTTATAAAAAAGCTAAAAACTTAGTACTAATAAAAAATATTTTTCCAGAAAGTGTTTGTTCCAGATTACATAATATAGTTAAAAAAGAGAAAAAATGGAAACTAATAAAGCAAATAAGACCCAATCATTACAAACATGTCTTTAAATCTTCATCAAAAATAATGCCAGACAAAAATGAAGTTTACCAAGCTAATTTTTATAAAAGTTTAAATCTTTCAGAAAATATCTTTATTAAAAAAAGTTTAGAAAAGTACCTGCCAACAATTTTAAAAAAATTAAAAATTAAATATCAAAATATAAATTTTAGATGTCATAAATTTAAAACAAATAATTTAATGAGGTCCCATTTTGATCACTACGCTGGAACGCATTCAATAAATATTAACCTAAATAAGGAATGGAAAGCTGATTGGGGCGGGTTGCTATGTGTTTTAAATGGGAAAAATTTTGAAAATATAGAAACTTTAGTTCCAGAATGGAACTCTTTAAATATACTATATAGTGAAAAAAATAAAAAAAGTTCTCCACATTTTGTAACTAGTGTGCAAAAATTTGCTAAAGAACCAAGGTATTCAATAACAGTATTTTTAAGTTGATAGTCTCAATTAATTTACTCCATTGTACCATCTTTATCATCAACTGAAGGAAGGAATGGTGTTTTCCAATTTTTCAAAGGCTCTATAAACATATTTGATTTAAATTCATCTCTATCTAAATAAGGGTACATGTCCTCTATAGGTGTGTCCCAGCCTATGACTTTGGGTTCATATTTATGAAACTCTTTACAATTTACATCGCAAATAACAGGACCTTTAAATTCTAAAACTTCTTTTATTTTGCTTTTTAATTCTTCATCCTTGTTTATTCTTACTGATTTAACTCCATATCCCTCTGCTACTTTAATAAAATCTGGTGGGTTATAACCCTTTGGTCCACAGGCTTCTTCTCTGCCTTGAAAATTTGTTTTTTGAAAAGATTTTGTTATTCCATAAATCTGGTTATTAATAATGAATACTTTTACTGGAATAGTATAGTTCACCAACATTTGTAATTCTTGTATGTTCATATTAAATCCACCATCGCCAGTTAAGCATATTACATTTGAATTTTTTTCTGAGCCAAAATAAGAACCAATAGTTGCAGCAAAAGAATAACCCATTGGGGCGTGCCCATTGTTACTATGATACCTTTGATTACCCTTGGTCTTTAAAGCATGTCCAATTAATGCACTTACACCACCACAATCTCCAACAAAAATATCATTCATACCTGATAATTTTGACAAGTTATCCATAAAAATATATGGATGAACATAATCTATACCCTCAAAATTATGCTTAGTATTTTGTAAAAATTCTTTTGTAACTATTCCATACTTATCTTTCCAATGTGAGGTTTGTCTTCGCCATTCTTTCTTCTCATGTAATGATTGGGAATAAACTTCTAATTCCTCTAAAAAAATTTTAAAGAAAGTTTTCAAATCAGATCTTATATTTATATCAATTGGAACTTCCTGATATTTTCTCTCTAAAAGATATGGATCTATATCAACAACATATTTTTTTGCACTTCTTGCAAATGATTTTACATTTCCGCCTGTTATTCTACCTGAAATCCTACAACCAATAGCAAAAAGTAAGTCACTATTTTGAATTCCAAAATTTCTACCAGGACCGCCATAGGTACCAACTCTACCAGCATAACAATCGTGATCAGATCTTACGGCATCTAAGCCATTCCATGTTACAAAACATGGAATTTTTAATTTATCTAAAACTTTGTTCAATTGACTGACAGTATTGCTTCCTTGAACTCCTCCACCAATTAAAAAAACTGGTCTTTTTGATTTTTTGAAATCTTTAAGAAAATCTCTAATTTTTTTTCTTATATCTTTATCATTAAACTTGTCCTCAAACATATCTTCTTGGAATGATACTAATTTATTTTCATCAATTTCAGCTTTTTGGATGTTAATAGGTATATCTAAAAAAACTGGTCCAGGCCTTCCACTTGTTGCTATATAGTAGCTCTTTTCTAACTCATAGCTTATATCACTTGGATTTTTAATTCTGACAGAATATTTAGTTATAGGTTCAAACAAAGAAACTGTGTCTGTTTCTTGAAAACCTATTTGTCTTATTTTGTTATGAGGTCTCATAAAATTCTGATTTATCTGACCCGCCATAAATATACAGGGTATTGAGTCGTAATAACAATTAGCAGCACTGGTTATCATATTTGTTGCCCCTGGCCCACTCGTGGATAAGGCTATGCCAGGTAATCTTTTAATTTTACTATAACCCTCTGCCATAAAGCCAGCTGCTTGCTCATGAAAAGGACATAAATACTCGATTTCTTTATTTCTAGTAAATGCATCAATTAATTCACCTGTTGCAGCCCCATAAACCTGGAAAACTTTATCTATTTTCTTTTTAATGTAAAATTGGAGTATGTAATCAGAAACTCTCATAATTAAAAATAATAATATACGTAATAATTAAATATAGTGTAATAATCAATACAATTAATTTTATTTATGGATACCATAATTGTTACAGGTGGAACAAGTGATATAGGTTACGAAACTATTAAAACATTACATTCAAGATATAATATAGTTTTTACTTTTAATAAAAATACAAAAAAAGCAAAAAAAATCGAAGAAAATTTTAAAGCCAAAAGCCTTAAAGTTAATCTAAACAATATTAATTCGATAAATAATTTTTTCAAAAAAATTGGTAAAAAAAAAATCGTTTCGCTCATACATATTGCAGCAGAAAAATCAGATAGAAAAGAGCTTATAAATATGAGTCAAAAAAAAATAATTCAGTTAATAAATGCAAATTGTACTGGTACAACGATTTTTCTTCAAAAAACAATACAGCTAATGAAAAAAAATCTTAATAATAATAAAAATATTATAATGTTATCATCCCAAGCAGCAAAATTTGGAGGTAATAAGATATCTGTTTATTCATCAACAAAGGCTTACCTCGACGGACTTAATTTAAGTCTATCAAAAGAGCTGCCAAGCTCAATTAAAATTAATAATATAACTCTAGGAAAAATAGCCACTAGTGGTTTTAAAAAAACTTTAACAAACAATAAAAATCTTACTAAAGACATACCAATGAAAAGACTTGGCAATCCTAGTGAAGTAGCCAACACTATAAGGACTATTATAGAAGAATTTACATATTTGACAGGTGCAGATATAAAATTAACTGGTGGTAGATAAATCTATTTTTAATTAATTAATCAATATTTATTCAAAAAATTTTTTTCAGTGCATAAATCAAGCCAATTGAGCTATTAGTACTGGTCAGCTGCACGCATTACTGCGCTTCCACATCCAGCCTATCAACGT
>MDTB01186086.1_pt1 | contig 10800 bp, 7 predicted proteins | sample 811161 | NCBI WGS metagenome assembly MDTB01 (sample SAMN05326650, study PRJNA326480) | marine metagenome | isolation source: seawater | place: Mediterranean Sea | collected 2009 | reverse complement strand
TCATTTATTTTAGCAGGTTTTGGCTCGCTTATCACTTTTACCTCAACATCGAAAATCGCTTTTTTTCCAGCAAGATTTGCGGAACCATAATCATTCGGAAATGTTACTTTAACTGCCAATTTTTGACCCTGTTTAACTCCGACTAACTGATCTTCAAATCCAGGAATAAAGCTATTTGAACCTAACACTAATGGATAATCTTGAGCCGTGCCTCCGTCAAACGCTTCACCATTCACCTTACCTAGAAAATCAATTATCAATTGATCACCGTTCTTTGACTTGGCACTCTTAGCTCTTTTTTCAAAATTTTCAGATGACTCTGCCAAATTTGAGACAGCTTCTTCCACCGATGGCTTATCTATTTTAGCAACTAATTTTTTTAACTTTATCTTTGAAAAATCTGTTTCTGGTATTGTCGGTAGCTTCTCATAATTGAGCGCGACTTTAACATTATCACCCTCCTTCCAATCCTTATTCATTATTTCCACTTTTGGCTGTTGTGCTGGTTTATCACCCGATTTTTCAAAATGCTCACGTATTATCTCATCGATGGTCTCTTGCATGGCTTCCCCAACCAATGACTTTCCATACATTTTTTTTAGTAAGGCTATGGGTGCGTGACCTTTCCTAAAGCCTTTTAATTGGACTTCTGAGCGAGAAGTTTCTAACTTCTCTGTCACTTTTGTGTCAATGGCAGTCGCTAAAATTTGCGCTTCATACCCCCTCTTCAATCCCTCGTTGATCTTTTCTACTAGCTTCATAGGCCTCACCTTAAATGCATTTATTTAAAAGTTAAAATTGACGTTGCAAAAACTATACCCAAGCTTACGTGTTATGATCAATCAATCAAATTACAAAAGTCATTGCAACCACTAACTACTTGTTTATAAAATTATATCTGGCTATCTATGGGATGTAAATACCTGCTTCAATCTTGTTTAAGTCAATATGGGGCACTATTTGACTATCTAAGTTATAAATTAGTCTGGACAATTTTAAAAAAAAGATCAAACTCAATCTTAATATTGGCATTCCAGCGTGACCAGAATGGAAAGAGTAAACAAGGTTAAATCAGAAAATATTCTTTACAGCTTTCGTCGTTGTCCATTCGCAATGCGAGCTCGGCTGGCCTTAGTTAGCGCTCAAGTGCCTGTAATAATAAGAGAAGTGTCTTTAAAAAACAAACCAGTTGAATTACTCACAATTTCAAAAAATGCCACTGTTCCATGCCTCAAAACTGCGACAAAAGTTATTCCCGAAAGTTTAGACATTATGTTGTGGGCACTTTCAGAACATGACCCAGAGCACTTACTTGACATCCCCGAAATTGGTCTTGACCTGATTGAGTATTGTGATGGGCCGTTCAAAAAGAGCTTAGATCGAAGAAAATACAAATCACGTTATGAGAATGTAGAACTAGAACTAGAGTTAAGAATAGCAAAAGATTTCTTATATCGTTTAGATTTACTATTGACACAGCAATTCCTTTTTGGACAGAAAAGAAGCTTAGTAGATTTAGCCCTCTTACCATTTATAAGACAATACGCCTTTATAGATAATTCTTGGTTCGATAACCAAGAATGGTACAATTTAAAACGATGGCTAACATCATTTTTGTGTTCAAAAAATTTCGAACAAATACAGCAAAAATTCCCAATATGGCAACCAGGAGATAAACCTTGCTATTTTCATATCAGCGATATTGATTCTTAACTTCGGTGCTCCAACCAATTGACTTTTGAGATGTCTGAGAGCACTCAATAATTGGACGCTTCATAACTGTTGGGAATTTTTTTAATAAATCTCCCAAGTTTAGCAGTTTCTCCTCAGGACTCAGCGCTTTCCATGTTTTTGATCTTTTATTTATTAATCCATCCCCGAAATAACTTATGAACGCCTCTAAAGTTTCGCTGTTAAGTGGGTTGCTTCTGATATCTTCAAAATTGGCTCTACCTGCAAAATGCAGAATCGCTTTTTTACAAGAATCGCACGCTTTAATTCCGTAAATAGTGATCATCGTTTTTTCCTATCAATTATTACCAGGTAAAGTAATAAAACTAATAAAAATTACTAACAAGTATTGTAATAAAAAAATTTAACCGAAATGGCTATACAATATTATCAAAATCAATATTCTTTCCTTGCATAATAATCGATTGAAGTGAAAAACATTTATGAGTTATGACTTATACATTACTGGCGCGGGCGTAAGTGCAGAAAGTGGCATCCCAACTTTTCGGGGCGAGGATGGTTATTGGACAATTGGGAGTGCAAATTACACTCCCCAGAAAATGGCAACTAGAAAAATGTACTTAACTCAGCCAGATGAGTTTTTGTTGTGGTATTTTATACGATTTGCCGCATATCGAGATATCAAGCCAAACTCCGTTCATAAATGGCTTGCTGATAAAAAGTTAATCACCCAAAATATTGATGGCTTGGACCGTAAAGCAGGTAACAAATCCTTTATTCCTATCCATGGCAGCATCGATAAAGTTACACGCTTTCATGGTCAAAACGCTGTGCCTGAATTAGAGGATGCACCCTGGGAAGAAATACAAACAGAATTCAATAAAAATGACGATACCAAATATCTGAAAAGACTACTTTTGGACGCATTTAAAATCTCGGTAAAAACCTTGTCGCCTGAACCCAAGATTTCATTGAAACCCTTCGTCCTACTTTTTGACGAATATTACTCCGAGCTGTACAAAGTTAGTAAAGCTGAGCAAATGTTTAACCAAGCAGTTAACTTTATTTTTATGGGAACGTCCTTTAGCGTGAATATTACGAATATGGCGCTACAAACGGCACTAGCAAGAGGGTGCACAATAAGTATTGTTGATCCCAAACCAATCGATTTAAAAATTGCAGGAGTTAACTACATAACTATGACTGCGCAAAATTACATACAGTCAGTTTCTTCCTAAACTACCAACTGAGTACAAAAAAGTAAAATAAGGAAACTAATCATTACACTTAACAAAAAAACAATTCTTCTCGCAGGAGCAACTGGTTATATTGGTAAAGCTGTTACAGGAGAGCTCACTCGATTAGGGCATAAAGTAATCTGCCTAACAAGAAAAGATGTTATTTCCTCAAATACTATGGTAGAAAATTATAGCATTGACATCATCGATAGTAGCAAAATGCGTGACTTTAGCAAAATATGCCCTAATTTCGATTTGATAATTTCATGTCTAGGTAGCAGAACTGGCGGAATAAAAGACTCATGGAATGTAGAGTTCATGGCTAATAAAAACTTGTTAGAACTCGGTAAATCAAGAGCTATTAGTCAATTCATTTTGTTATCAGCGATATGCCTTCAAAGACCAAGACTCGAATTCCAATATGCGAAGATTGCTTTTGAAAAAAGTTTAATAAACTCCGGCGTGAATTATACCATTGTTCGGGCAACCTCTTTTTTCAAGTCACTTTCAGGTCAGGTAAAGAAAGTAAAAAATGGGAAGAAATTCATTTATTTTGACGATGGACAGAGAACTTCCTGTAAACCTATTTCAGAGAAAAATTTAGCCGAATTCATCTGTAAGTGCATAAATTCGCGAGAAAAATTTAAAAAGGTTTTACCTATCGGTGGACCTGGGCCAGCTTTAACTCCAATAATGATGGGAACAATGCTTTTTGAAATTATAAATGAAAAACCAAGATTTCGAAGTATACCAAGTAGAATTTTTAAAATGGCCGATAAATCTATAGCCCCGCTGTCCTTTTTTTCCGAAAAAGCAAGAAATACTCGACAATTTTTAAAAATCGCTCATTACTATGCCTCTGAGTCAATGCTTTTTTACAATTTAAAAACAAAGTCTTATGACGAAAAGTTGACCCCAGAATATGGAAACGATCGTCTAGAGAATCATTACCAGAAACTACTATCTTCAGAGTTAATAAATGACGAACTGGGTGCTCATAAACTTTTTTAACGAAGAATTTTACCAAAGAACCAACCGAGCTATCTAAATTTATTTTGTGGTTTAAAACTACTTAATGACATCTCACGAGGCTCACTTATCCATAATTCACGATCTGGATGCATTCCTGCTCCGTACACTGCGGAAACAGCCGTACGCCTCATTTTATTAAGTAGTCGTGTATTTACGTTACCTAAAGCCGGATGAACACCTCCGTTCCGTTCCACAGCAGCCTGCCACTGGGCTTTCCTAATATTAAAAGTGTCTTCATCCAATAATTCGACACAAGTCAATTCATTGGAATTTAAGTCAACGCAAATCCTATCACCATCCTCGATTAAAGCAATTGGTCCGCCAATGGCAGCTTCCGGCCCCACATGACCAATAACTAGTCCAACTGACCCTCCAGAAAAACGACCATCGGTCATTAAAGCTATAACAATATTTCTCTCCCGGCAGAGAGCGGTAATCCTAGAAGTTGAATCTAACATCTCAGGCATCCCAGGTCCCCCGGTGGGACCCTCATAACGAACCACAACCATATCAAAGTTTTCAAAGGAGTCTGGATCAGAGTCCAATTTTTCAAGTAATCGTTGTTCACCGTTAAATATTTTAGCTGAACCAGTAAAAATATTATTCTCCAGTCCACCCTCAACACCAGCTAGTTTTAATATTGAGCTATTTTCAGGCGACAAATTTCCTCCCAAAACTCTTAAACCCCCGGTTTCTTTAAAAGGAAATTTAACACTGTGAATTACTTCACCATCGGGTTTTGGTGGATTTAATCTGAAAATTTGTTCACGAAGTGTCTCTCCCGTACAAGTCATAACACTTCCATTTAAAAGCCCAGCGTCCATCAAGTCTTTCACTATTACCTGAACACCCCCTTTAGAATCAATATCAACCATAGAGTAAGTTCCGAAAGGTCGGGCATTCACAACTACGGGAACGATATTTTTTGACAGATTATTAAACTCCTCGAAACTCATTATTTCTTTAAGAAAATTTTTATATCCTGCAGCGCGAGCTAATTCGGGAGCGTGTAACATTACATTAGTTGAACCTCCAACGGCCATTGCTACAATGATGGCATTTCTGATTGAGTCTCTACAAACAATATCTCTAGGTTTTATATCCATCTTTATCAAGTTTGCTAAATAATCGATTAACTGATCCGGAAAGACGTTTAGTCTGCGTTCGTCTTCGGAGGCTGGAGAAACCATTTGAAGAGGTTGCATACCAACAACCCCGATAAAGGTCTGCATTGTATTGTAGGTGAACATACCACCGCAACTGCCAATTCCAGGACAAGACTCTATAGCAATACGTCTTTTTTCTGTCTCATTGTTGCTTCCTGCAATTTGATAGCTTGAAATGATGTCAAGAGGCTCATCAGTTTTGGAGTTCTTTCCAGGTCGAATAGATCCATCGGACATGATAATTGCTGGTCGATTATGCTCAAGTATTGCTGCTAAAGTTCCAACTGGCGGTTTATCACAGGCGACTACCGCTATCACCCCTTCTAAGCCAGTAGCACTCAAATGTTCGCACAGTGAATCATTAGTAACCTCTCGACCTATCAACGAGTACCTCATTTCTTTAGTGCCGTTTCGAATTCCATCTGATGTGGCAATCGTAAATTCTGGTTGAACAAGCCTCATCGCTAGTTTCCCAGATGTTACTCCAATTCTATTACGGAGGGCCTCGTGAATAACTGAAACCTTTTGACTCACGCCAAGGTAGCACTGAGAGTCTCCTTTATTTCCTACCACGCCAATTGAGGGTTCATGAATTAAATTGATATCAGTTTGTAAATGACGAGCGATACCAAAAGTCTGAGCATTCCTACCTGGGTTTTTATCTATCAAAACTGTTTTTGAATTCTTCATCGTTACTCCAAAAAGATTTATTTTATTTAGACAAATTCTTACATGATAATTTTGCAAGCTGTCTAGAGGCTTCATAAAATAAACTATTCGGAAGACAATAGAAATTACAATTTACTCAATGTTTCAAAAACTATAGCCTTCAGAAAATTTTAAAATAATAGATTTTCTTTAAACCCAACTAAGTAATATGTTTTATGGGTGAACACAGAGAAATAAATCAGCAACCGCAACTAAAGTTCCGATATCACTTAAAAATAAAAACAACATTAAAGGCCTCAAAGCATATTGCGATAAAAGTTGAACTGCTCTTTTAATGAAACTCCCGTCTCTAAGACCTTAGAGTTCCGAGTATACGCGAAATATCATCACCCAAAATCCAGACTTACTACCTAACTCAAAAAATAAATAATTATACTGCTTAAACCTTTAAAGAGTTTACTCCAAAATTAATCTCAGGCGGAGTACTTGGTTTTGTTGGTAAATCATAACGCCGTGAAATATCAAACAAAGATAACCCCGATCCAAGCATCGAATTAAAAAACCAAACCATTGCATTTGTGGTTTGGGTTGGTTGTTCGCGAGATATAAAGTGACCTGAGTCTAAAACCAAAATAGCTTCTAAACCAGGCAGGTACTCTTCCATACCTTTACAATATTCAATCGGTTGACGTGGGTCAGATTCCCCATGAATATATAGAATGGGCATTGTGAACTTTTTTAAATCAACTTTCTTACTCTTTGGAATATCTCTAAAATATCGGGGTACAGCATCTCCGACACCGTCATATGAAAATTCATCTATTATCTCTTTAAGTTCGGACTCTTTAGGCAAAAGCTCTGGTTTGCAGGAGCTTTCAAACCATACTCTTACATAAGCTTCACTCTTATTCATTAGTTTTGCAGCCTTCTCAGAATTTAATGAATTCCACTGATGGTGCATTGAATTTCGCGGATCGTAGTTATGCAGTGATAAACAGCACCTCACATACCGTTCCACACGATCAGGTATTTGATCAATTATATTATCACTTATTGCTACTCCCCAATCATGTCCTGCCAGACGAAAACTAACCACTCCCATTGTATCAAGCAAAGCAATTATTTCAGATGCAACATTGCTCATAGAATAATCACCATCCTTTTTATCAGATTGTCCATATCCTTTTAGATCGATAGCGATCACTCGAAACTGCATCGCGAGTTTCGGTATCTGATGCTTCCAAGATTGCCAACTTTCTGGTATCCCGTGCAACAGAACCACAGGGTCACCGTCTCCACATTCGACCCAATGCCACTTAACTCCACCTACGATTCTAAAATTGTGTTTCACTTCTATTTTAATTTTCATCAGAACCACTCTTACCTACAAACATCTATAGTCTGTAAGATTTCTATCATAAGTTGCAGGTTATATAAAGAGTTCATAACCGTTAACACCTGTTGTAATTTCCTCAAATAAAACTGCAAAAACTTCATAATATTTCTTATGAAAACCAAAAAATTATTTTTCGACTAAACTCGCCTCTTGGTGACTTTAACCAAGTTAGTGACAAGTTGCCCAAAACACCATTCTGAAATATTTTAAAATATATTTTTTTTGTTTGAAGATATTTTCTGCCCCAAATCAAATCAAACGCAATTTAAAAAAATTCGATTTGTAAGTCAGGAAGCAATCAATTATTTGACATTGAAGCAGTAAATTTAGATAGTCCCAAATCAGCTAAATTGACGAATCCAAAATCTTTGTTGCCGCCTTTTCGGCGATAACCAGAACAGCCGCATTCACATTCGCTGATGGTATCATCGGCATAATTGAAGCGTCGACAACACGTAAATTTTCAAAACCCCGCACACGCAAGTCAGAATCAACAACTGATGTTTTATCAGTTTCTGGCGCCATACGACAGGACCCAACCAGATGATATGCAGTATTACTTCGTTCTTTAGCAACTTGTAGAAGTTCATCATCAGACACAATTCCCCCACCAGGATAAACTTCATAATCCAAATATGGCGCCAAATAACTGTTATACATCAATTTTCTTGATATTTTTATTCCCTCAACCTGTATCCTCTGATCTTCCATAGCCTCTAAATAATTTGGTTGAATTATTGGCTTTTCAAAAGGATCTTTAGATTTTATTTTTACCCAACCCGAACTTTCTGGTCTTTGAACCCACGAGGCTATACTAAATCCTGGAAAGGAGTCCAATTTTGCCTGCCGGCCAAGTGCATAGCTTGCTGGGGTAAAACTAATTTGCAAATCATTGTTTCTTAGATCTTGATTTGAATGCCAGAAACAATAAACAAGAGTTGGGCCCAATGACAGTATGGATTGACGACCGAAGGTGTATTTTATAATTTCGCCTAGAAGTGGAAGCCCGCGGGACATCTCATTGATAGTTCTGACATTTTTTGCGCGACCAGTTAACCTAGTTGCATAGTGATCTCTTAAATTTTTTCCAACCCCAATTAACTCTTTTCTAACCGAAATACCTAAAGACCTGAGCAAATTACTTGGACCGATACCTGATAATTGCAAAATTTGAGGAGAGTTGATGCTACCAGCAGATAAAATTACTTCACGATCCGCCTTCACAAATGTACCTAAGTTTTCAGATCGCTCTTTTTTAAAAATTAAGCCAAGTACTTTACGATCATCAAATTTCAACTCTGTAACATGAGCATTAGTGAGTATATGAAGATTTTTGCGGTTCAAAATAGGATTTAAGTACGCTTTTGCAGAGCTCATCCGACGCGTCCCAGTAGAAGTGCATTGGACGTATGAAACTCCCTCTTCATTAAATCCATTATAATCATCATTTAGAGGCATGCCCATGGACATAGCGGCTTTAATAAAGGCATCAGACAATGGATCGCGCCATTTTAAGTCAATTACTCTCATCTCACCATTGTAGCCCCGTAAATTTGGAGCGAACAATTCTTTGGGATTTTTAGACTTGAGAGGTTCATACGCCTCCAAATTCTTAAAGTGAGGAAGAAGATCAGCATAACTCCAACCAGGATTACCTTTTTGCGCCCAATTATCAAAATCCATTTGTTGGCCTCGATTGAAAATTAAACCATTTATCGAACTCGAACCACCCAAAACTTTACCACGTGGCGTCGGAATGGATCGTCCATTTGTACCAGCACTAGGCTCAGTTTCATAAAGCCAGTTAAGTTTTTTGTGTGTTATTGTTTTCATAAATCCCGCCGGGATATGAATGAAAGGATTGATGTCCTTCGGTCCAGCTTCTATCAAACATACTTTTATGTTGGGATTAGAGGTTAGTCTGTTAGCGAGCAAGCATCCTGCCGAACCAGCACCTATAATTACATAATCAAAATTCATTAATTGGGCACTCAAACAATTTCAATTTTTTTTTAAAACTAGATTAGCGACACGCTCATAAACTGTTAGAAATAAACAATAGCCTATTGATGTAGAAAGCACTTTAAATTTTATACCGAATTAATTCAAAAAGCATTTTTAGTATTGCAAACAGTAAAGCATTCTGCAATCACTTCACTATTAATTTAACGTTACGTCAACTGTATTTCGCTATGATAGGGGAAAATGGTTAGACAACAAAATCAAACGGTAGAGAACTATGGCAAGTACTGAATTTCTGAGATCTATTGAGGCGAACTTTAAAACAGCGGTAGAGTGCCTTCAAAACAGTGCATTTAAAGACGCTATAACCCCAGAGCTAGCAAAGCAAATAATGATGGCTAATGCAACCTACGTGGTGCGGTTTGCGGTAAGACTTCGAGGAACCGTACATACGTTCACAGGCTATCGTTCAGTACATTCAGATCATTTTGAGCCAGTAAAAGGGGGGATAAGATACGACTTAGCAGTCAACCAAGAAGAAGTGGAAGCTTTAGCAGCTTTAATGACGTATAAATGTGCTCTGGTGGAAGTCCCATTTGGCGGTTCAAAAGGTGGATTGATTATAAATATTAGTGATTGGTCTGAAGAAGAATTAGAACGCATCACTCGTCGCTTCACTCAAGAACTTGCTAAGAGAGATCTGATTCATCCATCACAAAACGTACCAGCACCAGACGTGGGAACTGGTGAAAGAGAAATGGCTTGGATGGCGGATGAGTACCGCCGTTTAAATCCAACGGATCTAAACGCCTGGGCCTGTGTTACGGGCAAACCAGTGAATAAAGGTGGGATTTCTGGTAGAACCGAAGCAACTGGTCGAGGAGTCCAATATGCTCTAAGAGCTTTTTTTGATCACCCGCAAGACGTCAAAAAAACAAGTTTGTCCCCTGGACTTGCTGGGAAACGAATAATTGTACAAGGTCTTGGTAATGTTGGCTTTTATGCAGCATTATTTTTGTCTACAGAAGATAATTCGATAATTACTCATGTAATGGAGCGCGATGGGGCCATTATTGATACCAACGGCATTGATATTTTGTCTCTTAAGCAACATCTTACTCGCGAGAAAACAATAAGAGGATATAAGGGTTTTGTGAACTCAGGACTAGAAATTTTAGAGAATGAGGCCGACATTATTATTCCTGCAGCCATGGAGTTGGTTATCACAAAAGATAATGCTCAGCGCATCAAAGCTCCTTTGATAATTGAAGCGGCTAATGGTCCTGTGTCAGCTGAAGCCGATAAAATATTAACCAACCGAAATATTGTAATTATCCCAGATCTTTATGCAAATGCCGGTGGGGTTACAGTAAGTTATTTCGAATGGATTAAGAACCTTAGCAAGATACGATTAGGACGTCTACAAAGAAGAGCTCAAGAAAACCAAATTGCAATTCTGGTGAACGGCGTCGAAAAAATGACTGGTAAAGTCTTTCCGGAGGATGACCTCAATCGAGCGTTAGAGGGAGGGTCAGAATTAGACCTTGTGAGATCAGGGCTAGAAGATACGATGCGTAATACTTATAGCGTAATAAGCGATGTTTGGAATAATGAAGATACCGCAATTACTTTAAGAACATCAGCG
>MDTB01203262.1_pt1 | contig 10801 bp, 12 predicted proteins | sample 811161 | NCBI WGS metagenome assembly MDTB01 (sample SAMN05326650, study PRJNA326480) | marine metagenome | isolation source: seawater | place: Mediterranean Sea | collected 2009 | reverse complement strand
TGGTCGGAGTGGCAGGATTCGAACCTGCGACCCTCTGGTCCCAAACCAGATGCGCTACCAGGCTGCGCTACACTCCGAGAGTTGTACTAATACAGTACTTATTAAATATTTTAAAGGATAAAGGTGTACTAATTTAAAAGAATTTTAATTAAAATCTGTTATATAAATCATATGATAATTAATTGTCCCTGTGGGGAAAAAAAATTTGAAATAGATCCAAGTTTAATACCAGAAAAAGGGAGACTTTTACAATGTGGTTCTTGTGATCAAACATGGTTTTTTGATAGAAAACAGCAGAATCAGACTAAACCAATCTTAGATAGTTTTAATAATGAAAAAAAACCAATTACATCATCCCCAAAAAAAGATATTAAAAAAAAATTACCTATAACAAATAAAATAGATAGTAAATTAAATAATAATCAAGAAGATAAAAAAGATTTTGAAATAGTAGAATATAAATCAAAACCAAATTTTACCCTCACTAAATTTTTATCTTACATTGTAGTTTTGATAATCTCATTTTTAGCTTTTTTAATAATTGTTGATACATTCAAAGTTAAACTCTATAAAATTTTTCCAAATTTAGAAATATTGATTTTTAGTCTTTTTGAAACATTGAAAGATATAGCTCTATTTGTTAAAGACCTTATTTAATAATGATAAATTATATATCAAAACCCTTTAAATGGTTTTTTAAACTTGAAGCTGCTAGTGGTTTAATTTTACTGATAGCTGCTATATTGGCTTTGATAATTAGTAATAGTAACTTTAGTCAATTATATTTTGATTCTCTAGAAAAATATCTTTTTATAGGAATAAACGAGTTTGGTTTAAAATTATCTGTTCATCATTGGATAAACGATGCATTAATGGCTATATTTTTTTTCTTTGTAACTTTAGAGATAAAAAGAGAATTCATTCAAGGCGAACTTTCAAATATCAAACAAGCACTTCTTCCAATTATTGCAGCTGTTGGGGGCATGGTTGTGCCAGCGTTATTTTATATAGTAATTAATTTTGGTAATTCAGAGACGATCAATGGCTGGGCAATTCCATCTGCTACAGATATAGCTTTTTCATTAGGAATTTTATCATTACTTGGATCTAGAGTACCAATTTCTTTAAAAGTTTTTTTGACTGCACTTGCTATAATTGATGATTTAGGAGCAATTCTAATTATAGCTTTTTTTTATTCAGGAGATTTAAGTATTCCATATCTTACTTTAATACTCCTTAGCTACATAATATTGATAATACTAAATAAGTTTTCAATAAAAATATTTTTACCATATCTAATAGTTGGTTTATTTATGTGGTTCTTTACTTACAAGTCAGGTGTTCATGCTACAATTGCTGGAGTATTGCTAGCTACCACAATTCCTCATAGGTTAAAAGAACATGATTTTTCTCTTCTTGTAAAAATTGAACACGGAATTTCTCCATATGTGGCTTTTATAATTATGCCAATATTTGCTTTTGCAAATGCAGGTGTTAATCTTGAAGGATTGTCTTTATCAAGTTTATTAAACCCAGTTCCGTTTGGAATTTTGATGGGGCTATTTTTTGGTAAGCAAGTAGGTGTACTATTATTCTCTTATGTCTCGGTTAAACTTAAATTTGCTGATATGCCAAATAATTCTACATGGCTAAGTGTATATGGTGTTTCAATATTAACAGGAATTGGGTTTACAATGAGTTTGTTTGTTGGAAATTTAGCCTTTGTAGAAAATATTCAATATATTGATGGTGTCAAGATAGGGGTATTGAGTGGATCGCTATTATCAACTATTTTTGGATATCTTCTTTTATTTTTATCCTCAAAAAAATAAATGTTAAATTTTAAAAATTTTTTTTATATAATCATTATTATGTTTTCATTTTTAAACAAAGCGAATGGAGAATATAAAAATGTATTTTTTGATTTTAATATTAAAAATATTAATAATGAAAAAGTTGAATTATCTGAATTTAAAGGTAAAGCAATATTAGTTGTAAATGTTGCAAGTAATTGCGGTTTTACAAAACAATATTCAGAACTTCAAAAATTATACGAAAATTATGAGAACAAAGGTTTAATTGTAATAGGTATTCCATCTAATCAGTTTGGTGGTCAAGAACCGGGTTCTAATAATGAAATAAAAGATTTTTGTGAAACTAATTTTAATATAACCTTTCCAATAATGAGCAAATATGATGTTAAAGGAGAAAAAGCTCATCCAATTTATTCTTGGGCCAAAAAAAATTACGGAAAATCAGCTGTTCCTAAATGGAATTTCCATAAAATTTTGATTAATAAAGAAGGCAAAATACAAGGAACCTATACATCTTTTACAAAACCAATGTCTAAAAAAATTATAGATGACATTGAAAAAATATTATAATTTTATAGTTAAACCATCATAAGCAGGAATAATATTAGAAGGTAATTTTTTTCTCAAAAAATCGTAATCAAGATCAGAATGAAGATTTGTTAATATTGTTTTTTTTGGCTTAAATTCTTTAATTAAATTTAAACATCCTGCTAAATTTAAATGTGATGGATGATTTTTTAATCTAAGACAATCGATAATTAAGTAACTTAATTTTATAAAGTTTTTATAATCTTTTTTTTTAATGGAGCTTACATCACTTATGTATGCTAATTTCCTATCAATAATGTAGCAAACACTATTAATTCTTCCGTGCTTAACTTTTATTGGCTTTATAATTAGTCTTTTATTTCCATTTTTGATAAATAATTTTTTACTAAGTGAGTTTAATTTTAATATAGGTGGGTACTCTTTATTATGACCAACAAAACAATATTCAAAATTATTAACTAAATATTTTTTAGTTGGTTTGTCAGCATATACTGGAATAGTTTTTTTATTTTTAATATAAAAAACTCTAAGATCATTTATTCCATGTGTTTGATCTGCATGTAAGTGAGAATAAAAAACTTTATCAATATTCTTAATTTTATTTTTAAGTAATTGATGTCTTAAGTCAGGTGATGTATCGATGATTATTGTTTCATTTTTAGTTTTTATCAAAGCTGAACACCTAGTCCTATAATTTTTTTTATTTTTAGAGTTACATTTTCCAAAAAAACCATCTGCTCTAGGTACACCCAATGAACTACCACAACCTAAAATGATAAACTTCATGAAATTAATTAACTAAATAAAGTATTAAAGTTTAATGATGTAGATTTTATCAAATCATCTTTTGATAAATTTTTAAGATTAGCTAATTTTTCAGCAGTATACTTTACAAAAGAGGGTTCATTTTTTTTACCTCTATTAGGTTCTGGCGCTAGATAAGGACTATCAGTCTCAATTAATAATTTATCTGTTGGAATAAATTTAAAAGTATCTTGAAGTTCAGTAGAATTTTTAAAGGTAATAATACCACTTGCAGAAAAATAAGCATCTAACTCTAACAACTTTTTTGCAAACTCTAAAGAACCTGTAAAACAATGCATCAAAATTTTTAAATTTTTATTTTTGAATTCGTTAAAAACTTCTAGAGTTTCTTTTTCAGCGTTTCGTGAATGTATTATAATAGGTACGTCTAATTTAATTGCAGCCAGCATATGTTCCTCTAAGCTTTTAATTTGATCAGATTTGTCACTATGATTATAATAAAAGTCTAGTCCAGTTTCACCTACACCGATAATCTTATTATTATTTTTTATTTCATTTATAATTAAATTGGACAGAACTTTATCTTTACTACTCTCATGTGGGTGAATTCCATAGGTTCCAAAAATAATTTCATCTTTTTTTACTATTTCTTTAATTTTTTCAAAACTTTTTAATGTAGTACAAATAGTTAAGATCTTCTCTATACCAATATTTTTAGATCTTTTAATGATATCATTTAAGTTACTAAATAGTGGCTCATGGTCCAAGTGACAATGGGAATCAATCATTTTTTTTTTCAATTTTTTTAAAAAGTATATCTATTTTATTAATTTTGCTATCTGATTTTAAATAATGATGATTTTTTAAAGAAGAAAACTCTATTTGTTCTTCTTTAATATCAAAAATCTTGAGTGCTTTCAATGATGAATCTGGAATAATTGGAAAAAGCATATAAGTTAATTTTCTTACAATTTCTAATGTAGTATAAACAATAGTGTTTAGTCTAATTAAATCATCTTTTTTTTTCCAAGGTTCTTGATCATTAAAATATTTATTCGTTTCAAATAAAGTATCTACTATAAAATCTATATAAAAATTAACATCTTGATTATCTATTTTTTCTCTTATTAAATCCAAATTAAGTTCAAATTTATTTAAAATTTTTAAGTCTTCTTTTTCAAATTTTATTTTATTGGGTATTTTACCGTTGCAATTTTTTATTGTAAAAGCACTTACTCGTTGACATAAATTACCATAATTGTTAGCTAAATCACTATTTATACAATCTTCTAATCGTTCTTGAGATATATTTCCATCACTACCAAATGAAACTTCTTTGATTAAATAATATCTTAGCGGATCTAAACCATAATCATCAATAATTTTGATTGGATCTAAAATATTACCTTTTGATTTAGACATTTTCTCGTCACCAGAAAGAATCCAGCCATGTCCATAAATTTTTTTTGGTAAAGGTATTTTAGCAGCTAATAAAAAAGCTGGCCAATATATTGCATGAAATCTTAAGATATCCTTACCTATTAAATGAACTGAGGCTGGCCAAAAATTTTTATACAACGGATCACTAGTATTTGGATAATTAAGTGCACTAATATAATTTGTTAAAGCATCTAACCACACATAAATAACGTGGTCTTTATTTGAAGGGACTGGTATGCCCCAAGAAAAACTTTTTCTACTTACAGAAAGATCTTTCAATCCGCTTTCAACAAAACTTATAACTTCATTTTTTCTAGTTTTGGGAGATATAAAATTTGGATTATTTTTATAATAATCAAGCAAAGGTTTTTCCCATTTTGAAAGTCTAAAGAAATAAGACTCCTCATCCACCCACTCAACTAAGGATTTAGATAAAACAGCTTGTTTTTTTCCATCTACTTCTTCTACATCATCGTCACTATAAAAAGCCTCATCTGATACAGAATACCAACCAGAATATTTTGATAAATAAATCTCATTATTTTTTTCTAATAAATTCCATAAATGTTGGACTGTCTTTTTATGTCTTTCTTCTGTTGTTCTTATAAAATCTGTATTAGTTAAATTCAAAGTTTGAGATAAATCTCTAAAAGTTTTACTAATTTGATTACAAAATTCTAAAGTAGAAAGACCTTTTTTTTCAGCAGAGCGCTGAATCTTTAAACCATGCTCGTCTGTACCAGTAAGAAAATGAACTTTAAAACCATCCATTTTTTTAAATCTAGCAAAAAAATCAGCAATTATACTTGAATAAGCATGGCCCATATGAGGGTTTGCAGATGGATAATAAATGGGTGTGGTGATGTAAAAATTTTTATCCATTTAGCACTTTAGATTTAAATTCTAAGAATAAGGATTCTTCATCAAGATTAAATTTTTTTACATCATTAATTTTTTTCATAAAATTATTATAAAAAGTTGAGTCTTTTACAGATGTATTGATACTGAAATAAAGCTGAATAAGTTCATATAAAAAAATTTTGATTGAAGCGTCTTTTTTGTAATTTTCGTTATCTATTATTAGTAAAATAATTTCGTATAAATTCAAATTAGATAATTCAATGTCATTTTTATTAGCAGATTTAATCAAATTATAAGTTTTACCAGGTGAAAAATAATAGCTTAACAAATCTTTATTAATAATATTATATACATTCTCATCTAATAATTTGTTAATAACTTCAAGTGACATACTATGAGAAAGAGATATTTTAAAATTAAGGCATCTTGATTTTAAAGTTTCTAAAATTTTTTTATTGTTATTTATAAGAATAAAAAAGACACCTTCATTAGGCTCTTCTATTATTTTTAAAAGTGCATTAATTGAATTAATGTTAAGAAATTCAATATTATCAATTAAAACTAAACGAGGTTTTGAACTCAACGATGACTTATTCAAATTTGAGATCAAACTTCTTATTTGAGAGATATCTATACTTTTTTTTTCCAACAAAACGTCAACCAATGCAAAGTTTATATTTGAACCATTTTGTATCAATTTGTAAGATCTATTTTCTCTGTTAATAAAAAAATTTTTATCATCATAGGGAAACTCTTCATTTGATGACAATATAAAGTTAATCAAATGGTATGCTAAAGTACATTTACCAATACCCTTTTGACCTGATAATAAAATCTTATTGGGAAGGCTTTTATTTTTATACAGTTTAATTAGTTCAGTAAGATAATTTCTCAATCCATAAAGTTCGATTTGATTATTTGGAAGAAGGTTCATTTAATTAATTTCATTATTTTGTCTATTATTATTTTTTTGTTGAGCTCAATATCTAAATTTGAATCAATAATTTTGTACCTATTTTTTTTTTTATTTGCAATTTTTTTAAAACCATTTTGAACTTTTATATAAAAATTTTTTTTAAATTTATCATATCTATTAAGATTTTTTCTTTGTTTTAATCTTTGAAGCATATTTTTACTATTTACTGTATTTAAAAAAGTAAAATCAACTTTGAAGTTACCAAGTAGATATTTATTTATTTTCATAATAAAAGATAAATCAACACCAAGGCCATAATGTTGATATGCGACAGTTGAGTCTATAAATCTATCTATAAGTATTATTTTTTTTTTATAATATTTTTTAAGTTGATATATATTTTCACTTCTGGATGATAAATAAAGTAATAAATCAGTATTTTTGTTAAAATTAGATTTATTATTTAATATCAAATTTCTTATTTTTTCAGAATTACGATTTCCTCCTGGTTCTCGAATTTTAATATGATCTATCTTATTTTTTTTTAAATATTTTGAAATATTATTGATATGAAAAGATTTACCACTACCTTCAATACCTTCAAAAACTATAACTGGTTTTTTATACATCGCCCCAGATCAAGTAATTAATAGATCTCATTAATCTGGAAAAAATATTAACTTTTTTAACATCATTAAAAGCTAATAAATCATAAATACCAATTTGATTTTCATCATAAATAACTTTTAATTTAGCTAAAATTTGATCTTTATTTATAGGTGCTTCTATTGGACCATCATACTCAATTTTTACCTTTAATCTTTTTTTTTGTCCCTTTTTGATAGTTCTATAAATATCTTCTTTGGTATAAACTTTAACTGAATTCAACTTGCCTAACCAAATATCGACTTCACCGATTGGTTTATCAGATTGTGAAATTTCAACTAAATCGAAATTTGTTAATCCGTAAGTTAATAATTTAGAGCTTTCTTTTGATCGGTGGCTCTTCGTTTCAAAACCACTACCAACAGCAATTAACCTTCTCCCATTTCTTTCTAGTGATGATGCTAGTGAATATCTTTCTACTGCAAGATAACCTGTTTTGATACCATCCGCTTCAATATTTTTATATAGAAGAGGATTTCTATTTCCTTGAGTGATTGGATCCCCACCTGTTCTATCCCAAGTAAATTCTTTTTCACTAAACCATGAATAATATTCTGGGTGAGTTTTAATAAGATAATTTGACATTATCATTATATCTCTTACCGTTGAATAATTTTCTGGATCATTAATACCCGAAGAATTAGCAAAATTTGTATTTTGCATTCCAATTTCTTTTGCTTTTGAAGTCATCATAATAGAAAATTCTTCTTCAGTACCCGCTATGCCTTCGGCTAAAGCAATACAAGCATCATTGCCAGATGCTACAATTATGCCTTTTAACAAATTTTCAACGGAAACTTCATCATTTACCATTACAAACATAGATGAGTAGCCAGCAGTTGATAATCTCCAAGCTTTTTCAGAAATTATAAATTTTTCATCTAAACGTAAGTCACCAGACTTAATCAAGTCGAATGCTATTATGCTTGTCATTATTTTAGTCATAGATGCTGGATAAATAGATATATCTGCTTCTTTTTCATAAAGAATTTCACCAGATAAAAAATCTTGTAGTATTGCTGTCCTTGCTTTGATCTCAATATTGGAATGTACAGATTGGCAAAAAAATAAATTTATAATTAAAATAACTGAAAATTTTTTAAGCATTTTTTAAAATTTGTAAGTTTTCAAAATTAAAAGAATTCATTTTTTCAAATGAATCCTTCAAACTTTTTATATCATTAAAAGGACCTATTAATAACCTATATTTTGTTTCTGATAATTTGATAATTCTAACGTTTTTAATTAAAGTATCTTTTTTAATTCTCTGAAACAACATTTGAGCTGTATCTTTATAATAAAAATCTGCAACTTTAATTGAGTAAGAAAAATTTTGATCATTGATGGTCTTTTCGTTGACTGTTTTATTATTTAAATCATTTATTTGAATTCCATCTACTGGTGCTTTTTCAGCAACTTCTCTTTCTTCTTCAAACATTTTTGCTTTTTTAGCAACAAAAGTTGACTCTTTGGAAATTGAAACAAGTTCAACAAATGGTTCAGTTAAATCAAGTTCAAGCTCCTCAGCTATTCTTAAACTTAAAACTGCATTATAAAAATTTGAAAATTTTACTTTATTTGATTTAACATTTGCAATGAGGTACTTTCCATTCGTAGGGTTAGTAATTTTGACTAATGATCTTTTTTTTAGATGTTTGTGGTAGATATTTAATGATCTAGTTTCTAATTTCTTTATATTTTTTAAATCATTATTGTAAATTAATACAAAACCTGAATTAAAGTATCTTTTTTCTAATTTTATTTTGTTAGAAGTTGATTTTTCAGAGGGTGAATATTCACAACTGTAAAGAAAAAAACTCACAATTATTAATATGATTAATCTATAAAGCATTTTCAATTTTATCTTTTAAAGTACATACAGCTAGAGCAAATCTCAATGAACGATTCCATTTAAGAATTATTTCATAATTATCGTAAACTACATAAGCAGGTGTTAACGTTTGAGCCCCAGGAATTATATCTTTATCAGGAGTAATAATTGCTACTTTAAGTTTTTCATCAATCAATTCTAAATTATTAGAATTCTTGATAAATTTTTTGAAATATTTTAATTTTTTTTTATTAGTTAGTTTTTTTGCAGAGACATTTAAATATTTTTTTGGGATATCATTTTTTAAATCAATCTTGTGATAACAATGAGAGTTTTTATCCCAACCCATATTATTTAAGTAATTAGCAGCAGAAGCATAAGCATCATGAGAATTCTTAAGATCTATATAATTATCTTTATTATAGTCAATTGCATGATTTTTCATTGTTGAAGGCATAAATTGAAAGAAACCAAATGCACCAGCCCATGAACCATAAAGTGTCTTATAATCAATTTGATTTGTATCAATCAATTTTAATAAAATTAAAAGTTCATCTGTAAAAAATTTAGATCTTCTTTTATCATAACTTAATGTTGCTAATGAAGATATAATATCCATTTTTCCAACATATGTTCCGTAATTTGTTTCAATTCCCATTAAAGATAAGAGTAACTCTTTTTCAATTTTATATTTTTTTTCTACCTCATTAATTAAATCTTTATTTTCAGAGTAAAAATTAATACCTTTTTTTACTTTATTTTTTGAGCTTCTTTTTGATACATAGGTTTTGGTATCTTCATAAAATTCAGGTTGGTATCTGTCATATTCTATAACTTTTGGTAAAAATTTAACGTTTGACATTACTCTATCAAAAGTTTCTTCTGATATATTGTTAGCAATTACTACTGTTCTAAAGTTTTTTTTCCATTCAGAAAATTTATATGTTTCTTCAGCATATAAATTTGTTATAAAAAAACTAAATATAAAAAATAAAATATTAATTTGTTTCATAAAGATCTTTTAAATATATAATTACTGCAATCCAAATAATAATGAAACTTACAAATTTTACTAAAGAAAAAACTTCATTATAATAAAAATATCCCAAAATAAACTGTAAAGTTGGAGTAATATAAAAAATCATTCCTGTTGGCCCTAAACCTATAAGCTCTACACCTCTAACATATAGAAATAAGGGAATCACTGTCATAGGTCCAGCTAATAACAAAAAAATACTTAATGAAGGATTAGAAAAGCTGAAATCATTTAAACCATTTTTTGTGATAAAATAAAAAGTTACTAAAGCAAATGGAAAAATAAATAAACTTTCAATTAATAAGCCAATGTCTGTATCTATACTAATTTTTTTTCTTATAAGATTATAAAAAGCCCAGCTGAAAGCTACTATTAAACCAACCCATGGGAGACTCTCTAAATTAAATAAAATCAAAATTAGGATTGAAATGAACACTAATAAAACTGAAAATAATCTTTTTTTATTTAAATTTTCCCTAAAAAAAATGTATCCAAGTAATACACTTATAATTGGCATAATAAAATATCCAAAGCTTGCATCTATAATTTTTTCAGTAGCTACAGCATATATCCATATTGCCCAGTTAATAAAAATTAGGAGCCCTGACGCAAATAAAGCTAATAACTTTTTTTTATCCTTGATTGTATCATTAAAAATATTCCACTTAGAAAAAAAACTTGTAGTTATAATCAACATTACAGCTGTCCAAATACATCTATGAGCTACAAGTTCTATATGTCCTATGAAAGAAACATATTCAAAATATAAAACACCAATAAAACCCCACCAGAAAGAACCTAATGAAGTTAATAAGATACCTTTGTTGAACTGTTCATTCATAATTCTCCTAAGAGTTAATAATATTAGATTAAATAGACTATTTTATAGTTGAATTAAATATTTATAATTATAAAAGCTTCTA
>MDTB01184948.1_pt1 | contig 10801 bp, 5 predicted proteins | sample 811161 | NCBI WGS metagenome assembly MDTB01 (sample SAMN05326650, study PRJNA326480) | marine metagenome | isolation source: seawater | place: Mediterranean Sea | collected 2009 | reverse complement strand
TTATAACAGAAATAACTTATTTAATTTTGCTAATTTATTCTTTTTGTTTTTGGTTATTAAAATAATTATATGGACAATAATAATTACCATTCGATCAATAATAATAATATGAGGCCTATTACTGAATTAGATAGTGATACAACTGATTTTAAATCACCGGAATTAAATAAGAAATTTAATAGTGCACAAAGTTTTTTCAAAGAAAACAAAAATGATCCTTCGAAACCATTATTACGTAGAACGGATGATGTCGATGATGAAGGTGGATATTCGTTTTGTTGTTGTACACCATTTAGTGAAACATTTCGTATATTTGTATTAATATTTAGTTGTTTATTGACGTATGGTTCGTATTATTCATATGATAACCCCGCGGCATTGATAGAATATTTTAAACAGCACCTATGCCATAACGATACTTTCAATTATTTAGCGTTATATTCCGTATATTCCTGGCCAAATACGATCCAACCATTTATTGGAGGATGGATCATCGATAGTTATTTAGGTGTAGGTAAAGCTGCAGTTGTATTTTCGGGATTAGTACTTTTAGGAACTGCTATAGTGGCCACGGCAGGTAGTCTTTATTCAATATTCCCTGCTGATTCATATGTTCCTTTTTATATTGCAATCTTTGGTCGTTTTGTATTTGGACTTGGTGGCGAATCGTTATCTGTTGCTCAGTCGACAATGACTGGTAAATGGTTTCGTGGGCATGATGGATTTTTGCAGATAGCAACGGCATTTGCGATAACTTTAAGTTTTAGTCGTATTGGCTCAGCAACTAATTTTGTTGTAGAAACTCCTGTTGCAAAAAAGTACGGCTTTACATGGGCCTTATGGGTCAGCGTATTGTTGTGCTTAGCTTCATTTTGTGTATCAATCACATTATCATACATGGATCGACTTGGTGAAAAAGCTAATGTTGTTGTTGGGATTACAAATAATGGTTCTAAAAAAGACAACAATAATGACGATAGTGATGATGATGATGGTGAAAATAAAGGTGAATCAATTAATTGCAGTTCTGTCATGCAAGCATTTAAACTTCGAGAATGCCTTATATATGTAATTTGCGTTACCTTTTACGTACCAGTTTTTGTATTTATTCAAGTTGCGGCAGAATTTTTTATGAAAAAATATGATGCAACGGAAGATGACGCAAGTTTATATGTTGCTATTCCATATAGTGTCAGCGCTATTGCATCTCCATTTTTAGGGTTTATACTCGACAAAGTAGGATTTAGTATTCATTTTGTTATTCTTGCATGTGTTTCATTATGTAGTATACATTTATCGTTTGCATTTACTGATTTAGATCCTACGTATGGTATGGTATGGATGGGCGTAACATATGCTATATGCGCGGCATCATTATGGCCAATGGTTGCCTTGATCGTACCTTTAGACAATTTAGGTTCAGCATATGGTTTAATGACTGCATTACAAAATTTAGGTTTGGCAGTAGCACCGCTATCTATTGCACCAATCCTTGGGAAAACAGCGACGATCGATCAATATAATACATTAGAAATTGTTTTTTCTATCATTTCAGGTGTTGCTGTTGTTTGCTCTTTATTTTTATTTTTAATAGATAAAACTTGTTATCAAAGTATTTTGAGCTCCTCGGCACGAGATGTAAAGACTATTCAAGCAGGTCGTTTGAAGCATTTATCACCATACAGTGCATTAGAAAAAGGATTAGATGCATTATTAAGTCCTAATACAGATCATTTATTGAAAGCAGAGGAAATTGCAAAATTGAAAGTACGGATGAAAACAAGAAGTCAAAGCTTTTCCGCCATTTAAATTTAAAATACGAGCGCGTGTAATATATTATTTTTGATTTTATAGAAAAAATACGCATATGACACATACAATACTATCGTGTATACTTTTTAATACGGTTCGTACCGGGAATATTATGGAGAAACATTTATCACACACACGTTTTTTTTTTCACTTTTTTTTAGATCCTTCTTTATCATTACAATGTTCCCCTTCTTCTTGTTCCTCCTCCTTATCTAATCCTAACTTTATCCTTCTTCTACGTTCTTCCGGGCCTTCTAAATCTTCAATTCTTAACTTTCTCATTTCTTTTTGGAACTGCAAATATGCCTTGACAGCATTATCATCGATGGTATACATACTATATAACCTTGCTTGCTCCATTACATGATCTTTTTTATCGTATTCGCCTAAGGTATCCCATATAACAGCAGCTTTAGTGCAAAGTGTAAATGCCTCGCTTTGATCACCCCAGTCTTTTCTTCTAGAATAAACTTCAGCTAAATCTTCACACATTATTGCAAATACCGGGCATAATGATGTACCGTTGGATTCAAATGTATTCATTGCTTTATTATAATTCGCTATTGCGACTTTATAGCAATATGTAGGTTCCAATTTATATCCTGTTATACTTAAACCTTCGGCTTCTGCAACAACGGCTACATAATAATTCATACGTCCAATATCAGCATGTATTAAAGCTTTATGGTAATTTGTTAAATACATATTTCGATATTTTTCAATTAAAACCAAATCTTCTTCTATTATTGCATTCCCTATTGTCTCTGTATTTGGTATCTTTTTGGCAATAGTAGAATTTGTATCATTCTCGTCTTTTACCCCAACGTTGTCATTCATATCGTTCATTTTACCTTCGCTTTCTTCTCTCTCCTTTACTACTTTAAAGCCATCTATTATATCAACATGTATTTCATTACTATTGTATAATTGTAAACAGTTTGTAAAATATTTCTTTGCTAGTTCAAAATCATTGCAACGTGGAGTAAATGCGTTGTCCACTTCCTCCCTAACTTTATTTGCACTTGCACTAAATTCTTCCTCTTTCATTTTCATTTCGGTTTTTACATTACGCAATGTTGGGGGTAAACGTACCCCAACAGTAACATCAACTCGTTTCTTCATTATACGTTTTGCATCTTGCTTTGCAAAATTATTTTTATCCTGTCTATTTAAAGCTACAACTACTTTTTTATCTTCCTCTGTTTCTCGCACTAAATGTGCTAATTCATCACATTTTTTTTGTGCTCTAGCACCTACTTTCTTAATAGTTTTTTTTATAGCACGATATTCTTTTCTTAATTTTTCAATCTTCGTATCCAAGTCGTCAATATTTAAACTTTTTAATCGTTTTCGTTCCACACTTCTACGGTTTTTATATTCTTTCACCTGTTTGTCCTCAACAGCTTTTTCAATAAATGAATCAACAACCATTTTCGCTGAAATATCAATCGTCGTAGTAGCATTTGTGCGCTGTATTTTACGCGAGGTATGCCATGCACCTATCCCAGTAGTATAACCTGAACAATACAATGCCCTGCAATATATATGAAACGAATAAAAATACCAAAAATAAATAGATTGGTGATATGGACCGTTATTATCATTGCCAGCATCTTCTTCTTCTCCGTCATCATGTTTTCTCAACTGATCTGTAACAAGGTTTTTGAAAAATTGAAAAGATTTATATGCATGTTCAAGTCCTTTTTTTACGTTATTTTTATAATTTTTAGATGGGCTAAACGCTTCATCATATGTGCTTTCCTTGATAATCTCTAATTCAACCCTTGCGCAATTTAAATCTACTTGCGCCATACCAACATTATTTACAATATTGTTGTTACCAAAAAGTTCTTGTGCTAATGGAACTACTTCGTTTAAATACAATGAAGTGGAAGATTCATAATCCCATGTATCAACCAATATTTCTCGAGCATTTTTAACAGATTCATTAAATTTATTGTCAGCACATCCGTCAAAATAAAAATTATCAAAAAAATGCAACATTTTACCAAAGATCAATGATAAATCATCGTTCCATTCGATATTTTTATCATTTATACATTTTTCTTCCACCAATTTAATCCATTTAAATGGGCATATTTGATATATTACATTGTTGATATCATTTTTATTTGTAATGATATCGTGTAAAAAATTGTAAAGTTCATTTGCATTTCTACAGCCTGCTAGCTTTTTACAAAATGAGTTTTCATCTTCAATCCACTTGAGACATCGTTTATGGTATGCGAGATTCCAATTTTCTTGCTTTAGCTTCAATCTTGCTGCTTCGTCTTCCAAACGTTTCTTCTCTTTCTCTTCTTCTTCTTGTTTCGATATTTCTGCTTCTTTCATTGTTTGAAGATGATGTTGATGGCTACTGTAAGCATGATGACAATCTTGATATGTAAAAACACGTTCAGTAATCATATTTTTAGCAATCCATCTCCATTTTGCTTTATGCCCAAGATCACCTGGGGCTTCCGCTACAGTTGCCATTAAATTTGCTATTTCCTCGTCTTCCCAATCGTGATAGTGTACGTCATACTTATGCTTCGATGGAGAGGATTTACCACTTTTCGCTTTACGATTGCTCTTTTTATTTACAGGAGATTTTGGTGGTGAAGACACAGCTTTATCTTTTATATCATCATTATTGCTAGAATTTTCGGGCATCTTCGTTGGTCATGATGGTAATATGTCTTTTGGCTATTCCTTTCGCATATAATCAGCGTATCATACATACTATTACGACAATGGTAGCATAATCTAGTTCGATTGAAAATATGAAATGAGTAAATATAGTATTATATATAATACAGTACCAGGTAATATTGTATTTGTATTTTGTTGGGCGTAATATCGATAATATACCAAGTAGTATCGTCAACCACATTACCAGGTAACATGTCAACACTACTACAACACAAAATGACAAAACAAATGTGAAGGAGACTTTCCTATATACAAAGTGATAGTATGTGATAAGAGTTAACGAGGGTGCCAAACCAATACTCTACACAAATACAAGCCCCCCTTCATAAGTAAAGAAACGCTGCTACAGGATTATACATTATAAAAAAATAGTATTATAAGTATGTGGACATCGAAACAACAGCATTTCACAATTAATATCCTAAACCATGTTATAAGTCGTTATACGGTAAACGCCTCTTCCTATAATAAAAACAGCATAAGATCATAAGATTTAGAATTTAGATGAAAATGCTTAGACTAGTGCTAAGAAACAAGATTGATAGGGCGATGGGTGATGCAGTTAAAGTTTTTTTTAGTTGTTACTTTCTTCTTTCTTCCCACTTTCCAGCTTTGTATACAACTTATAAATAATAATAAAGACTGTAGTATATATGTAAACTATACTACACGCAAGTCATTTCAGCAAATAAAAAACAAACTTACCATAATTATCCCTGTTTTGATATATAATATACATTGATACATATACATCCTGAAATCAATATTAACAGTATATATATATATTTTTTTCTTGGTGTTTTGTTGGTTTGATACATTTTTTATTATATTACTATTTTTGTCTTTTCGTTCCTTTAGTAATATTTAGCAGTTAAATAAATTATAATGTGGCAACAACTGCACGATATATCAGAAGATGCAAAACAACAAGGTTTAGAATCTGCAAATCAACATGAATTTAATGCTTTAGTCGATCAATTAGAAAAAGATTATGAACAGCATGGCACCCGTCGCCCGACACCATTTGAGACGAAAGCATTGTTTCTATGCAATCATAGTGCCAAAATAATCCCTTGTACAGATAGAAATAAAGCTTTGGCTTTAGCAACAATAGCAACTTTAAGAATTATGGAACATTTACCACAAGATAAAAAAAATCAAATACCTGATATAATATACACACAAGCGGCGGATCATGCTAAATTAGACACCCCATTGACGCAAGAGGAGAAGCTACGCGTGTTACAATGGATAGACTTCGTTGATAAAGTAGATAAAAAAGTGATAAAAATACAATGCGCAGCACGGAGTAGGGCGGCAAGAATTAAAGTAAACGAAAAACGTATAAAACATAAAAGTGCAATACAAATGCAAAGGCTTGAACGAGGGCGCAAGGCTAGAAAAGAATTTAAAGAAAAACAAAAAGCGGCAGAAAAAGTTCAAGAGGCAGTTAGGATACAAGTAGCGAAAGAAGAAACAAAGAAGAAAAAAGAAGAATTAGTCAAAAAAGAACAAGCAGTTACGGTTATACAAGCGCAAGCGCGAAAAATAGCTGCTACTGCAGAGACGGAAAAACTTCGTGAAAAAAAAGTAATTGAACGTGCAGAATGGAAGAAAGAAGACACGCAAAGTCATATTGAAGAGCTAAAATTAGTAAAACAAGCTGTGGAAGGATTGCAAAAAGCTGTTGAAAGTGTACAAACAGAAGCTGTAAACGAATTGAAGAAAACTGTCGATGGGATGAATGAAATACGAAGACAAATGGGGGATAAAAAAAGTTTTATGAAAGGAACTCATACAAATTCTATGAGGCGTAGAGGGCGAAGAGGAAAAGGCTCTAAAAGTCCGGATGATGAAGATATACCCGATCGAGCTAAACCGACACCACATAGAGACCCGTTAGTATTTGGCCCACCAAGGCCTAAGCCAAAGCCAAAGCGCAGAGGCAGGAGAAGGCGTGGCCGTGGTGCACGTGGAAAATCGCCATATTTAAAGGGACCAAGGCCGAAAGATAAATACCAAGGATTTGATCAAGGACAAAGCTATAAACAATATGTCAAAATTACGTATGATTTGCATGGGCATAGAATACCTGTACCGATAACTCCAGGTGGATCGACTGTTGATATGCCAAACTTATCATTAGGACAGACTATGAAAGGTAGGCCTCATTATGGCGTATCAGAAGCTATCCCAGATGATCCTGAGTTTTTAGATGGTATGGAAGGTAAAGGCCACCCACCATGGCGTTCTGCAGGTGGAAAAATACGGCCTTCTCCTCCATCTTCCACTCGTTCAAAAAATGCACGTTCCCCACCAACTCATAGAGGGGGGAGAAATCAAAAACATAATACAGCACGCATGGCAGCCGGAATAACAGGAGAAGATCCTGGTATACAAGCGCAAAAAGGATGGACCTTGCCTCGTAGTAAAAAATTACACGATCATTTAACATTAGGTAGAGGATCCAAAGAATTGGATCAAAAAGCAGGTGTTTCCCCACACTTGGCAAATTGGGTGGAATACCGATTGCATCATAGGAAAAGAGATTTGGCGACGAAAAGGCGCGCAGAACATTTGTATAATTGGGAAGCAAATAAACGAAAACTTGAAAACGATTCATTTAATGATAGTAAATATGAAGATGATTTTGATGACCACATGGATAGTTTTGGCCTTGATAGTTTTGGATCGTCAGGATTAGGACATAGTGATGATTTTGATGCTGAAAAATTGCATGAATATGAGAAGAAAGATTTGCTACATGAAGCAGAACTTATGGAAAAATTAAGGCGCCATGATGAGGAAACCGATGGAGTACATTCCCCACACCGTCATCTTAGTGCCAGGCGACCAAAACCTCATTTTGGTGTAGAAATGCATAGTATTGTAGAAAGTGATATCGAACATCGCCATGGTTCTAGTTTTGGTGGTGATCGTCGCGGTACACAACGTGGTAGAAAACAACAGCGTGGAGGCGACGATATGGAAAGTCGATTTCAACGTAAACAAAAACTTCATAATCTTTTTAATAAAGGACATAAACAGCATCTTCATAGTAATTATCAAAATCAACTAAAAGAAAAAGAATTAGAAATGCAAAGAATGCAACAAGAAATGCAACGTATGCGACAAGCACAATTTGCTTCGAAAATGAAAAATGCCACTGCAACTAGCAAAGAGAAAATAGATATGCAAGTCAAAATGCAAATGATGGAAAATGAATTGCAGAGACAACAGCAGGAAAAGGCTGATTTTGCGCGTAGACATGCAGATGCAGAGCGCAAGCGGCGTGAGTATGAAGAATTGCATCAAGATGCATTGTCCCGTCACGATGAAGAAAAACAAATGCTCCAACAACAATTACAAGCAAATAAACATAAAGGTTTTGCATCTAATTTAAAGATGATGGCCCAAAAGAAAAAGGCTGAACAGCAAAGTGAAGAAATGCGACAACAAAGTGAACAGCGAATAGCAGAAGAAATGGCAAAAATGTATGCGGAACAACAAGATGAAATGAAAAAAGCACATGATGATAAGCTTGAGATGTTACAAACTCAAATGAGTAGGCAGCAAGAAATGCACGAGCATTCTTTAACAGTTGCGAAAATGGAAAATGCAGATATGAAGCGTCAATTAAGCGCAGCTGAAATGGAAGCTAAAAAGCTGAAAGATGCAGAAGTAAAAGCAACTGCGGAAATGAAAGATATGCATGACGTAGAACTTGATCATATGAAAAAACTTCATGATCAAGAAATGGAAAAAGAAAGACAAAAATTGAGTAAGAAAAAATTTGGCGGTCGAAACAAGAAAAATGCGTTGTTAAAATTACAACAACAGCACGATGAAGAATTAAAAGCTATGAAAGACAAACATAAGGAGGATGAAGAAGATATGCATTTAGGATTTGAGACAGAGAAAACAATAATTAATCACGCCATACAGGAAGAGCAGGAGCGACAAGAACATGATAAAGTATTTGATGATAATATTGGATTAGATAATTTAGGCTTTGATGGATATGATGCAACGGAAGCTAATTCACCAGAAGATGCACATGATGATTTTAGTGCCGCATTAGCAGCAATGGGTCATGATCCTAACGATATGACGGGAATGGAAGATTTATCTTTAGGTTTAGGATTAGATGATGGCGATGAACATCAAGCCATGCAACATCATGAATTCGAAGGGTTATTAGCACAATTAGAACAAACTCATAATGAGGGTGGCGGCGATGATGGCATGATGGATCTAGGACAACAAGATCATCATGATGAAGATCATGATGAAGAGGCACATGCTAAACATATGGAAGATTTCTTGAATAGTTTCGGCGATGGTTTCGATGATCATGATATGACCCCTAGTGTAAGTGAATATGATACTGATTCTATAATGACTGGGACAGATTATACAGAATCACTTGTTCCTTCATCATATGCTGGCACGGACATTGGTGGTAATATTAGTACGGCACACGAGGAATTATTGCGTCATCATGAGCGTAGTAGACAACATGAAAGCCATTTAACACAAACAGCACATCGAGTCAATCATGTCATTGGTGCCTTGGAAGATGCAAGTCGTGCATTAGATCATCCAATGCATGGAAAATAGAGAAGTGTGTGGTGTATAGTGTGTTGATTTTGAGTGTCTAGAGTATATTTTCAATAGGGTGTGGTATTAATCTCTCTTGTTTTTAAAAAAATACGAACGTACTCGTAAAAAAATATACGAGAGGATATGTATTTTTTTAAAAAAAAAATATTATTGTACACCGAAGTATGAAACACACACATACGTACATATTATATGATATGTACGTATATGTTTGACGAAATAATACTCTGATATTTTACATATTTCTACTGGCGTATACATATTTTCTCTCCTCATCGATCTTTTTTTTCGATATAGAATGCAATAAACGCATTTCAAATCCATTACCACGATCAACGCCATCCCATCTATAGCCTGGTTTGATTTTGAAACGATTTGGTAAAGCTTGTTTTAATGGTACATTGTTTGGGTTAATATTTTTTATATTTGAAGTACTGCTGCTACTGTTATTGCCTTCATTGTGTACAAATTTAGCCATAGGATCATCAACACGTTGTCGTGATTTTAATTCTTTTTGCAATTGTTTATCATTTTTATAACGTGAAAACGTAGATTTTTTTATATCTTCAAACATTTTTTTATTTTTTATACTTTCTTTCATTTGAACAGCACCCAAGTTATTCATAATTTTTTGTTTTTTTTCTAATTCTTTTTGCTCTTTTTCCAGCTTTTGTTTCTTTTCAAAAGCTGCAGATGCACTTAATTGGTTACCATCTTTATCTCTATATATTGTTTCCATTGGTTGATTATCATTAAATATTTTTTTATCTAATTCATTTCGTTTTTTTTCATTTCTAGCTTGATCTTCTTCATACTGTTTTAAATGTACTAAACCAGCTTTAGAACCATCTTTCATTCCAGGTTTTCGCCTTGGTGGCGCTGCATCGTCACTATCGCTATCTGAATCAGAATCAAGGCGATTTTTGGATTCGTTGGGTAGAGTTTCCGTCATTGTCGTAGTAGGTGGTGGTCTACGTGGTGGTGCAGCATCATCGTCGTCATCATCATCATCACTACTTGAATCAGAATCAATTCTATTATTATTATTATTATTGTTGTTCTTGACATTATTATCTTCAACATTGTCATCATTACTTTCAGAATCAGAATCGATTCTATTAGGTTTATTATTGTTTTGATGAATTTTACTCCGTTTTGGATTAGAATTGTTTTGCTTATTATTTAACAATTTCCTTTCGTTTCGTTTTCTTTTCTTTAATTTTTTCATTTTTTTCAATTTTTTTTTCAACATTCGTTGTTTTTGATTATTATTACTACTATCCCTGTTGCGGCTACCATCCTCCTGTTTCTTTTCCCGTCGTAATAATTTCGCAATATAATCCGTCATGTTTCACTAACCATACAAAAGTAAATAAATAAAAACTAGATAAATATGTGATATAGAATGAAAAGGGCACAACTAATAATGTATATATGTCTATCATGTGAAAACACTATTATTAACAACATTTTGGTATACGAATATGTTTAAAAATAGTAAGTCAACAATAATTTTAATTTTTTTGCCATTATTATTACTACCTGTACCAAGTATACTGATGTATGTAGGGGGTGGTCGAATGGCCACTTGTACTTTATGTAGACTAATTACTACTGATTATCTATATAATACGATGTTATCCTATGTCATGCT
>MDTB01144072.1_pt1 | contig 10801 bp, 10 predicted proteins | sample 811161 | NCBI WGS metagenome assembly MDTB01 (sample SAMN05326650, study PRJNA326480) | marine metagenome | isolation source: seawater | place: Mediterranean Sea | collected 2009 | reverse complement strand
TTTTTATATTCTCCTTTAGAGATTATTGAACCTGGTTCGCCTCCACACAAATTCAGAATCATTTGTGTGGCAATTTCCAACCCAGAAATTGTTGACTCAGGATCAATCCCTCTTTCAAAACGATATCTTGCATCACTATCAATTAAAAGTTTTCTTCCAGTATATGCTATTTTTTCAGGTAAGAAATATGCAGACTCTAACAAAATATTTTTTGTATCAAGATCACAAGCCGTTCTCAAACCACCTATTATTCCTGCTAGACTTATAATCCCAATTTCATCACAAATAACTATCATGCCATCTTCAAGTTCATAGTTTGTACCGTCAAGGCCATCAAACTTTTCCCCTTTAATTGAATGCCTGATTGTAATTCCACCGGATATTTTATCAAAATCAAAAACATGTAATGGTCTACAAATATCAAAAGTTAAGTAATTTGTAACATCGACTAATGCTGAAATAACCTTTATTCCGCAAGTATTAAATCTTTTTTGCAAGAAACGAGGTGAAGAAGTATTTTTAACACCTTTTATCAATCTCATCGCAAATTGTGGACAATCGGAACGCTCAAGCTTATTTTCTAGAGTGATATCAGTCAAAAAAGAACTTTTAATTTCGACTTTTTTTTTTTTTTTTAAATATCCTATACCTTTGGCTTTAAGATCTCTTGCTATTCCTAAAACGCCTGCACAATCCGATCTATTTGGTGTTATGGAAATTTCAATGTCTATATTATCTTCATCTTCAAAATCCGCAAAACTTTTTCCAATTGAAACTTCATTAAGATTTAGCTCAATTATTCCATCTGATTCAGGACCCAAACCCAATTCGTTAGATGAGCATAACATTCCATATGATTTAACATCTCTAATATTACTCTCTTTAATTTTAGTTGTTTCATTTTTACCTGTTGAGGGAAGGGTTACACCAACGGGGGCTAGAACTGTAACGAGGTTTTCTCTTGCATTGTTGGCACCACAAACAACCTCCATATAATTATTTCCATCATAAACTTCACATATTTTAAGCTTGTCAGCATTAGGATGTTTCATGGTTTTTTTAATTTGACAAACTTTGAAGCCTTTAAGAAGTTGATAAGGGTTATTAACCCTCTCTACCTCTATACCAAGTCCAGTTAAATTTTCAGTTAAATCTTCAATAGAGCAACTAAAATCCAAATGTTCTCTTAACCATTTTAATGTAAATTTCATATTAATCCCAATTTAAATCCGGCACATCCAAAAAAGAAAATCCATAGTGGTCTAACCATCTTATATCATTTTCAAAAAAATTTCTTAAATCTGACATTCCATATTTTAACATTGCTAATCTCTCAATTCCTATTCCAAAAGCAAACCCTCTAGACTCCCCAACATTAAAATTTGATAGTTTAAAGACATTTGGATGAACCATACCGCAACCCATTATTTCAAGCCACTGATCCCCCTCTCCAAGAATTAATTTTCCTTTTTCACGTTTACAATTAATATCCACTTCAGCAGATGGTTCTGTGAAAGGAAAAAAAGAAGGTCTAAATCTAAGCTTTAAATTCTCGTTATTAAAAAATGCAATACAAAATTCAGAAATAAACCATTTTAAATTTGAAAAATTTATATTTTTATCTACAACTAAACCCTCAACTTGGTGAAACATCGGTGTATGTGTTATGTCCGAGTCACACCTGTATGTTCTTCCTGGAGCAAATATTTTTATTGGAAGATTTTCAGTTTTGAGAGATCTTATTTGTACTGGAGATGTATGGGTTCGTAAAACAAATTTTTCAGAACTTTTAGCGTCAACATAAAAAGTGTCATGCATTTGTCTTGCTGGATGATTTGACGGAATATTAAGTGCAGTAAAGTTATGAAAATCATCCTCAATATCAGGACCTTCTACATATTTAAGTCCCATTGAACCTAATATCGAAACAATTTCTTCAATAGTTTGACTGATAGGATGAACTCTTGCAAGATTATCCTCCTTTGTCCTCGAGGGTAATGTAGGATCTATAAATTCTTCCGAAATTTTTTTTTTAATTGTTTCATTTTCAAAGTAAGATTTTCTTTCCTCAAGTAATTGATTAAAGTCAGCTTTAAATAAATTGAGTTTTTTTCCTGCTTCTTTCCTTAAATTAGTTTCTAATTTGGATAGATTTCTCATTTCCTTATTTATAAGACCATTTTTACCAAAATATTTAAGTCTAATAATCTCTAAATGATCTAAATTTTTTGAATTTTTTAATTCGCTTTCTGAAGACTGAATTACTTTGTCAAGGTCCTTCATGGATTTTTATCCAAATATTATTTAATATTTTGTATCTGATTAATAATTTTTTTAAAAGCATTAGGTTCATGAGTAGCAAGATCGGATAATACTTTTCTATTTAAATTTAGTTTAATTTTTTTTAACCCATTAATAAAAGTGGAGTATTTTAAACCGTAAATCCTACACCCAGCGTTTATTCTTTGAATCCATAAAGTTCTGAAGTTTCTTTTTCTTACCTTTCTATCTCTATATGCATACTGTCCTGCTTTTTCAACAGCCTGATTAGCTATACGGAAGGTATTTTTTCTTCTACCATAATATCCCTTGGCTTGTTTTAGTACTTTTTTATGACGCGCCTTCGTGGTAACACCTGTTTTAACTCTCGACATGATTTTTATCCAATTAAGATTTAAGATTCATATATTTTTTTACTATAATACTGTCCTGTTTCGACATTACTAAGGGACCTTTAGAGTTTCGCTTTACCTTTTTTGATTTATTAGATAAATTGTGTCTCTTACCACTTGCGAACATAATAACTTTTCCAGAAGAAGTTAATCTAAATCTTTTTTTGGTTCCGCTCTTTGTTTTCATTTTTGGCATAAACAACTCTTGATATCTTAAATTATAACATTGTTATAAAGGTTTTTATTATCAAATCAAGATTGTTTTAAATATAATTACCTTGGGGCTATTACCATGGTCATTTGTTTTCCTTCAAGTTTTGGAAATTGTTCAACTTTGGCTACTTGTTCTATTGCTGTTTCTAATTTTTTTAATACATCAAAACCTCTTTGATGATAAGCCATCTCTCTTCCTCTAAATCTTAGCGTTATTTTAACTTTATCGCCATCACTTAAAAATCTTTGGATAGATTTTAATTTTACATCATAATCGTGATCCTCAATTCCAGGTCTTAATTTTACTTCTTTTACCTCAAAGGTTTTTTGCTTTTTTTTAGCTTCAGTTAGTTTTTTTTGTAATTGGTATTTATACTTACCATAATCAATTATTTTACATACAGGAGGTGATGCATTTGGTGAAACTTCTACCAAATCTAGTCCCAATTCAAATGCTTTTTTTATAGCATCAGTTATTTTTAAGACACCAAGCATATCTCCATTTTCTGAAATTACTCTGACTTCTTTTGAAGAAATGTTTTCGTTCACCGCAGGTGAACGGTCTACCGATCTATTAGACTTATTCATATGTTAAAATGTAGAACATTGATGTTAATATATCATAAAATTTTTACAAACATAGCTAAATTTCAAAGGATTTTAATGTCGTGATGTTGGAAATTGGCATAGTTCGTTTATCAAAATTAAAAAATCTTCAATTGTTAAGATTTCTTGATTATCTTTTCCCAACCTTCTTAAAGAAACTGTATTATTAGCTATCTCTTTTTTACCAACCACTACAATAAAGGGTATCTTGTCCATAGTATGTTCACGTATTTTATAATTTATCTTTTCATTTCTTTTGTCTAAGTGTGCCCTAACTTTAATATCATCTAATTTTTGCTTTATCATTTTTGCATATTCTACACAATCATCATTTATATTTATAACACAAACTTGTATTGGCGATAACCATTGTGGAAGTTTTCCAGAATAATTTTCAATCAAAATACCAATAAATCTCTCAAAAGAGCCCAGAATTGCTCTATGTAACATGACTGGTCTATATTTATTTCCATCCTCCCCTACAAAAGTTGCGTCCAATCTTTCTGGTAATACAAAATCTACTTGGAGTGTGCCACATTGCCAATCTCTTCCAATGGCATCTTTTAGAACAAACTCTAGTTTTGGTCCATAAAAAGCTCCTTCTCCAGGGTTTAGCTCATATTCATATCCAGCAATTTCAACTGCCTCTTTTAAGGATAGTTCGGCCTGATCCCAAATCTCATCATCTCCAGCTCGATTTTCTGGTCTATCAGAATATTTTATTATAACCTTTTCAAAACCAAAATCTTTATAAATTTCCATTAGTAATTTACAAAAAATCTTTGTTTCAGAAACGATTTGTTCTTTCGTACAAAAGATATGTGCATCATCTTGAGTAAAAGCTCTTAATCTCATCAAACCGTGAAGAGCTCCTGAAGGTTCATTTCTATGGCAAGAACCAAATTCAGCCATCCTGATTGGTAATTCTTTATAACTTTTAATTCCCTGACGAAATATTTCAACATGACAAGGACAGTTCATTGGTTTGATAGCTAAAAACTTTTCTTCGGACTCTGCTATAAACATCTGTTCTTTAAATTTATCCCAGTGGCCTGACTGTTTCCATAGAGAACTATCCACGAGTTGAGGTGTATTTACCTCGCAATAACCAGCCTTCACCAACTTTTGTCGCATATAATCCTTAATTAATCTATAAATAATCCACCCTTTCGGATGCCAAAAAACCGAACCAGGGGCTTTTTCGTGTAAATGAAACAGATCAAGCTCTCTTCCAATTTTTCTGTGATCTCTTTTTTCTGCTTCATGAATCATTTCTAAGTGATTTTTTAAATCATCTTCAGTTCGCCATGCAGTGCCATATATCCTTTGAAGCATCTCATTATTAGAGTCTCCTCTCCAATAAGCACCAGCTAATTTAGTTAATTTAAAGGCTCCAATAAATTTTATACTTGGTAAATGTGGTCCCCTACAAAGGTCAATAAATTCTGAGTCTCCTTGTTGATATATTTGAAAATCTTCTTCCTGTTCTGAAGCCTTAATAATATCAACTTTATAATTTTCGTTCTTATCTTTGAAAAGTTTTATTGATTCTGTTTTAGACAAAAGCTTTTTTTTAATAAAATCACCTCTTGAAATAATTTTTTTCATCTCTTTCTCTATTGCTGGTAAATCTTTGGACGTAATGGGTTTCTGAAATAAAAAATCGTAATAGAATCCATTTGTTACAGTGGGGCCAATTGCAAGTTTAGCATTGGGATATATATTTTTTACAGCTCTAGCAAGTACTTGAGCCGTGAGTGTATGTCTCATAATTTCGAGTCCTTCTTCTGACTCTGTAGTGATAATTGAAATTTTAGAATCTGAAAATATTGGATCTACTAAATCTTTTTGATCTCCTTCCACATTAATGGCAACAGCTTTTTTTGCCAAAGATTTTGATATGGACTCAGAAATTTCTTTACCTGTAATTCCAAATTTAAATAATTTATTATTACCGTCTGGAAAAGTAATTAAGATTTCTTTTTTTTTCTCCATTAGATATTTGTTATTTTTTTAATAAATAGATGTATGATTTTTTAAAATTAATTAAGATATTACACTATTAGTGTCAACAAATAAGATTTTTTTCAATTCCTAGGTAATTAATTTTATTATTTTATCAGACAATTCATCTTCATTATTATTGTAAAAAATTATTTTAACTTTTTTACCTCTAGGTGAACACAAACTTGGATTTGAAAATTTTGTAAAGAGAACAATAGTTTTTACACCACTTAAAGCACATAAATGCATCAATCCAGTATCATTTCCAATTACCCATAAGGCTTTTTTCGACATTGAAGCAATCTGCAAAACATCCAATTTTTTACATTTGTTAATAACATTTATGGACTTACGCGATATAGTTTCACATAAATCAAGTTCGTCATCAGAGCCAATTAAAATTGGGGTTATAGACTTTTTACTAAATTCATCACATATTTTAATAAAAAAATCTTTTGGAATTCTTTTGTACTTTCTCTTGGCAGAACCACCAGGTACTATTAATACGTAGGGCCTACTGAACGTATTTTTTTTGCATTTTTCAAATAGCCATTTGTAGTCAGGTTCTTTAAATTCTAGAATATTAGCCTTCAACAACTGATCTTTTTGTCTATCATGAGTGTGCATATTATCTCTATTAATATTGGAATGATAGAACGGTTCGTTTTCAACAATGCCAGACCATTGAGTAGATTTAGATTTAAAAGTTTTATAATAGCTTGAAGTTCTTTTGGAAGTTTGTAAATCGTAAATAATGTCAATACTCTCTAATTCAATTTTCTTCTTAATTTGAATTTTATCTAAAAAATAAAAAATTTTTCTTTCAATTGTAACGATCTTATTAAACAATCTACTTTTTTCAGCCAGAACACGAAATGAATTTTCTGTCAAAATTAAAAGTTCATCGTTTCGATGATGATTTTTAATATAATTCATCGCATTCAGTGAAAGAATGAAATCTCCTAATCCACCAAACTTAATTATTAAGACTCTTTTTTTCCTCTGTGATGACATTTTCGTATAAACTTATCGTTTTATCCAACATCTGTTTAAGACTAAAGTACAACCTAATTCTTTCTCTAGCTTTTTTTCCTATATAATCTTTTTCAGACTGGGGCATTTTAATTATTGCGTAAATTTTCTTAGCAAGAGCCTCCGGATTATTCTTTTCTATTAACCATCCAGTAACATTGTTAATTATGATATTTTTTGAACCACCATGGTCTGAAGAAATAATTGGTTTCATCATCGATGAGGCTTCAGCTGATACCCTTCCAAAGGCCTCAGGCTCAACAGAGGTTGAAATAACAACATCACTAAGAGAGTATACAGCTGGCATATCACTAATTGCTCCGGTCATAATTATATTTTGACCCAAATTAGCTTGCTGAACTTTTTTTTGTAACTTCATAAGGTAATTTTTTTTTCCTTGATCTGAACCAACAAAGAGCATTACAAAGTTTAAATGTGGGTGTAGATTTCGCAAAATTTTTGCCGCCTCTAATGCTACTAAATGTCCTTTCCATGGGGTTAATCTACCAGGTAATAAAATTATATGTTTACTTTCAAAAATTCCAAACTCTTTTAAAAAACTCTCTTTCCTAAATTGAGTAACCTTTTTAATATTATAATATTCTAAGTCAATACCCCTATTTATTAAAAAAATTTTTTTTGTTGTTTTTGGAAAATGAGAAATCACGTGTTTATAAATAAATTCGGATATAGCAATTACCTTTTTTCCTTTAGTCATTACCTCATTGTATTTTTTTTTAAAAAAATTGTCATTTCCACTGTAGGTTCCGTGATAAGTAGTTACAAATGGAATACTGTTTTCTTCAATAATTCGACCCAAACAAAAAGCTGGCCACCTACTTCTGATATGAACAATATCTGGAGAAAATTCATTTAAAATTTTTCTAAATCTAAGTCTAGAATTAAAAAAAGAAAAAATATTTTTTTTCTTTAATTGTAGATTAATATGGATCACGCCCTTATGTTTGTATTTTTCAGACATGTCTCCACCTGAAGATACTATTAAAGACCTGTAACCTCTCACACTAATTTCTCTTGCTACATCTAAAGCACCCTTTTCAACTCCTCCACCAGAATGATCCAATGAAGGCAATATTTGCATTATTTTTTTCATATCAAAAAATATTTAATTCTAAATTCAATTCTCATTCCTTATCATGTTTTATAATTGAATTAAGACCAAGTTTAAAATTTTTGTATTTTGGTTTCCAGTCTAATAATTTTTTCACTTTTTTATTAGAGACTTTTTTATTTTCTAAATAAAAGCTTTTTACCATTTCACCAATTTCAGATGAATCTAATTCTATTTGCTTAGGTGTTGGTTTTCCCAGTAGCTTAGCTGCATATAAAGTCATTTCCTCAGAAGATGAAGGATAATCATCTGTTATATTAAAAATTTCACCTGGGGTTGGCTGCTCAATACTTTTAAACAAACAACTTGCAATATCCTCAACATGAATTCTAGAAAAAAAATGCTTCTTTTTTTTTATTATTTGAACATTACCACTTTTTAATCTATTCAATATTGATCTTTTTGGACCGTAAATGCCAGGTAATCTAAAAATATGAATAGGCAAATTATCTTTTAAATATAAACTTAAGTATTGTTTTTCGGACAAAATTCTGTTCTTACTTCTTACGTTTTTAGTTAATAGCTTTGAATTTTCATCAACCCATCTTCCTTTATGATCTCCATAAACACCTGTTGTTGATAGATATCCTAACCATCTAAGTTTTTTTTCTTTTTTTAAAATATTTCGCAAATTCAAATACACTAGATCGCCGTTCTCATTTGGTGGAATTGATAACAGGATATGAGTTGTATCTTTAATCAAAATTTCTTTGTTACCAAGAAAATTGTCAAATTCATATCTTTTTACATTTTTATAATCTTTAAATTTAAATTTATATGGCAATTTTGTATGAGTACCTATTATTTCCCAGTAATCAGGTATAAAGTTTAACAAAAACTCTGCACAATATCCAAACCCAAAAAATACAAACTTCATGATTTAGTAAAATATATTTTCATTTTTTATCCAATCAAAAGACTCATGCTTGGTTAGATCCTTGTGCCAAATTAATTTCGTTTGTCTTTTTTCCAGCTCCAAGGGTAATTCAAGAATTATAAACTTATTTGTTTTGGCAATTCTTGCTGCGGTTTTAGAGGGTATTGTTAAAATAAGCTCTGTATTACTAATTAAAAATGGAGAAAGTGTAATTAAGTCAATTCTCACTGAGATAATTCTCTCAAGATTTAATTGAGCTAAAGCTCTGTCGACAGGTGAAATTCCAGCATCCATTGGAGCAACTCTTAAATGTTTCGAAGCTAAATATTGATCCATTGACAGTTTTTTTTCAGTGGCAAGAAAATGCTTTTGACTAACAAGACAAACATATCTCTCATCAAATAATGTTTTAACTCCAAATCTTGAGGGTACTAATTCAAACCTTCCAATTGCAAAATCTATTTCATTAACATCTAAAAGTTTTATTGCTTCATTTCCCTGAGAAGATCTTACACATAATGACGAATTTGGAGAATTTTTTTGTAGATATGCTACTAAATTAGGTAAAATTAATGGAGCAACGTCATCTGACATTGAAAGTTTAAACTGTTTTCTCGAGGTTTTTGGATTAAAATTTACAGTTTCTAGAGATGACTCAATGTTAGAGAGAGCAACCTGAATGGGAATTGACAATTCCATTGCTCTGGGTGTAGGTCTCATCCCTCTTGGACCTCTTATAAATAATTCATCCTTTACTAAATACCTTAGTCTGTTAAGAGCATTACTCATCGCTGGTTGAGTTATTCCTATTTTTTTGCTTGCTTTAGTTACGTTTCTTTCTTCAAATAGCGCTCTGTAAACTAATAGTAAGTTAAGATCAAAATTATTAATGTTCATATAATTTCCTAATTATAATATTCATATTAAAAATATAAACACAACTTATTATATTTACAGATTTCTTTGAATATAAAAAATATTTTATTATAATATTTTTATATAAATTCTTAAATGAGAATGTAATGACTTTGTTTATACTTTTTTTTTCATTGATTCAAGGTTTTACTGAGTTCTTACCAATTTCTTCTCAAGGTCATTTAATCATCTTCAATCATTTCTTTGAGATTGAAGAAGTTAACATCCTCAATTTGACAATAATTGCTCATTTAGGTTCATTATTTGCAATTGTAATTTATCACTACTCCATATGTTTAAAATTAATGTTTTCCATTTCAAATATTTTTAGAAGTGATATCGATAAAAATGTCAATTTGTTTAAAAATTTAATCTTTTCCTCTATTCCTATATTTTTGTTTGTCTATGTTATAAATTTTTTTTTCAATATCGAAGACTTAGTAAGTCTTAAGCTAATAGGATGGACAACGCTATCATTAGGTATTTTATTATTTGTGATCGATAAGTCATGCCTTAGAATTCAATCAATTGATACTATAAGTACCAAGTCTGCAATTTTTGTTGGACTTATTCAATGTTTTTCAATAATTCCAGGATCTAGTAGGTCAGGTCTAATAATAACAAGTATGAGATTCCTGGGGTTTACAAGGCCTGACTCAACTGTTTATTCTAATTTGTTGAGTATTCCGACCATTATTGGTGCGACAATTTTCATGATTTATAAAAATTTTAAAAGCGACTTATTAGTAGATATTTTAAATTTAACATCTCTTATCGTTTTACTTCTAAGTTTCTTTTTCTCATTTATTTTTATTCATTTTCTATTAACTTGGGTAAAAAAATCCTCATTTGCAATTTTTATGATTTATAGAATAATACTTGGTTTATTTCTATTAATTTTTAGTTACACAAATTGGTTGGTTAATTAATATATGTAGGCAATATTATATTAAGAGATTTAGGATGCTTAATTATTTTTTCCAAATTTTCATAACCCTCTTTTGAAACATTATCATCATTTAACATTTTTACTTGATCAATCGTTAGAAGGGGGGTTGGTAGTTTTTCTAAAAAAAAAGCTAAAATTTTTGCCAGAAAAAGTGGAACTGGGATTAATAATCTTCTAATTTTTTTTGCTTTACAAATTAGTTTTAAAATTTCTTTAAAAGAAAAAATATTAGGTCCGGCAAGATCAAGTATTAGTTTTTTCTTCCCAAAAGTAGAAATTATATAATCAGCTAGATCTCCGACATATATCGGCTGAAAATTCACTCCATGTTTAAAATCGATTTCGGGGAAATATTTTTTTTTATAAACAATGTTGGGAGTTCCTAACAAGGGTAAAATTGG
>MDTB01129306.1_pt1 | contig 10801 bp, 4 predicted proteins | sample 811161 | NCBI WGS metagenome assembly MDTB01 (sample SAMN05326650, study PRJNA326480) | marine metagenome | isolation source: seawater | place: Mediterranean Sea | collected 2009 | reverse complement strand
TCATCTTGTGTTACAGCACTTGGTAAGTCTGTTTCAATTAAAAAAGTATCATCATCGTGCTCCAGTGCTGTAATTTGAACTAAACAGTTTTCATTGATGGTTAAGTTTGTAATTCTAAATAACTTATTAGTAAATCCAAACCGAGAATAAGTTAATCGAATTATATCCCCCGCATGGAGAAGCACCCCTCTAGGACCGATTGTAAAAGTAGCTTTTAACCCTTGACGTGACTGATCCAAATACTGTTGTGCGTTCATTCTTGCATTAAAGTAATTAGTTACTCCGGGTGCACGAACATCTCCTTTCTTAGGTATTCTCTTATCTTCCTTTAGATAAGTAGAATTAAGCATAGTGATAGATCTATTTTCAAACCTATTTTGTGGATCTACAAGATTTAGGGAAATTTGATTATAAGTTCCTTTTTGCCCCGGATCACTAAGGTTTACACTCCCTATTATATCGTCCTCTTGAATATCTTCTATAACATGTCCTACTCCATTTACTGTTATAGCAGGAAAAGAAGTACTTGTTGTTGCGCCTTTAACAGCTAGTGCATATTTTCCGTTCGAATAGCGAAGTATACCATTAAAATGGTTTAACATTCCATTTATATTATTAAATACAGACGTTCCTGTATTAACAACATGATTTGTTTGATGTCGAGTAACCCATCTCTGCTCTTGATGCTCCCACCCACAGTATCTCCAGTACTGTACATCATCAGAGTCATATAAACTATATCCGCTTTTAATTTTTGTAACATTGCCAGAAGCATCTACAATTATGTCTTTAACTACAGGATTTCCATCGAAAGTTGTTCTACTTTTATCTGTATCTACTCCTATTTTGTCGGGTCCTCCGGCACCGGAATTTACAGTTCCTGCACTTTTCTTCAGTCGTAAATTAAAATTACCACTATTTGTAGTAGGAGCAACAACCGCAGGAAGATTATTTATTCTTTCTCTATAATTAGTTGATTCGGCACTTGTAACTTTATCTAAATTTCCATTTTCATCATAATATAAAGCACCTGTTCGATACCCTTTCCAGTCAAAGTACCTATTTCCTAACTTTCCATAAACATCAGTAAATACTACCTTTTTAAATCGAGTAGTATCGTTTCCAATACGTATGTCTTCAACGCTTTTTACTTTTCCTACAAATTTTGCTTCGGGGTGAACATTGGTAGCACCGGAAAATCCAGATCCTGTGTCAACTTCTGCTTGATACTCATAAAAAGTTCCAACTATATTTGCTAAAGACCCGCCCCCTGCTTCATTCGTGGATGTATCCATTAAAATGGTTACATCTGATTGAGTATCGCAATCCCTTGCTGCAGCAAAAAAGCTTTCCTTATCAATATCGTTTTCGAGGTCTAATCCTCTACCATACCTAGGATTAATCATATAATCCAATAATTGCATTGCTGGATTATTTGTTACTCTTTGGTCTTTATCACCGCTAAAAACAGTAAAAGTATCCGTAGTAAAAGGAATACCGTCTTCATCCCAAGGTCTATCAACTCTTGCTACTTTTGTGGTATTGTCAAATGCTATTATAGTTCTTTGCTGTACTTTTATTGATCCATCTGAAAAAGTATGATTTATAGTTATAAGTTTTCCAACAACATCTGTTCCTGCAGTATTTGGCAGAGCTATACAATCTTTTATAATTACTTCTTTTCCAATTTGAGCACTCGCATTGTTTCCCGTAGTTCCTATATCACTGATTGTTTGACCGCTAGTATAAGTGTATACACTAAAATTATCAAAAAACTCTGAAGGTTGCCCCGTTTCTTCAGCTATACAAAAAACAGCTCCTAAAGAGAGGGCAGCAGCAGACTTGCCTGAAGTCTCATTTTGAGTTGTGATGTTAATGCCGTCATTGTCTCCGTTGGCAACAGATCCTGTAATAGTTTCTATAAGCCTTACAGCAGGAGAGCCCGTTAGCATAGTATCATCTATAGTTCTTAAGTAGTATTTGGCACTCCCGCCTACTTCCTGTATATAAAACTTATTAAGATTTCCTATAGGAGGTTTTTCAAAAAATCTAATTTTATCAATAGTTTCTCCACTTGTACCTGTTATTTGGTATTTATCTGCTATGGTTACAGTTCCTAATACAGCATCTGTATCTGTATTTTTTACCTGATACTCATATGTGGGGGAGCCTGATATACCTAGATTTGAAGTATATCTGGAGTCTCTTGTGTAACTAAAATCATAGTTGTAACAATCTATGCCTCTTCCTCTCACTACAAATTCAAGGCTAGGTATAGTTGTTTCTCCCTCTCCTATGGTAAACTCTGCGGCAATATATGCAGTATCCAGCAATCTATGGGCAGGCCCCCAATATTCGGTAGTTTTACCTGAGTGATAGTCATTTCCAATTTTCATAAAAGCTGCTTGACTAACTAATAATTCGTCCGCTTCTTGAAAAGGTTTTCCAGTGTGAAAAGTATACCGCATATCAATAGGGGTAGAAAATTCTCCTGACATTTTATCAAGTAAGCCAGAACTAGTACCTAAAACTGCTGTTGCTGCAGCAGAAGAACCTCCTCCTCCACTAAAGCTAACTGTAGGTGCGGAAGTATAGCCAAAACCTCTATGAGTAACTACTATATTTACAACAGCGCCATTGCTTATCTCCGCTACACCCAGTGCTGTTGTATTATCTACACCAACAGGAGGAGCAGAAAAAGTAACATCAGGTGCAGAAGTATATCCTGATCCACCATTAGTTATAGTCCCATCTATAACTTTTGTGGTATTTTCTCCAAATCCATTTGTTACAGCACCTAGTATTGGGGCATCATTGCCCACATGAAGTGCTCTTATCTCTTGCTGAGTAGCAGGTCTAATTGGGGCACTTCGACTACTCGGATCCCTAACAAAATAACCTCCAAAAAGTGTAAAAATTTCTAGTGCGCCAGCAGGGTTCGCAATTGATCTTCCAAGTAGAACTGACCCGGCATCCATTCTTCCTGCGCATATTACATCCATTCCAGCAGTTTCTGCTCCTGCCGAAGGAGATCTGCTTCCTTGATCTTGAATATTTATACAGATTGCGCTAGTTCCATCGTTATATACATCAAAAAGTGCGCTAATTTCTCCTTCACAAATTGCGTAGACTACATAAACGATTGACGGATCATTGTTTTTAGTATCTACAAAGACAGGTATTGATTTAACTTTATTTACACCATAAATAACAGGTAATGTTTTTGCGTTTAAATTAAAAGACAGGTCTACTTCCCTCTCTTCAGTTCGCATAACTTCTTCTTGAGTATAGCTTTTATTTAAACCAAAAAACCAGCCTCCACTTTCTCTAAGCTCATAATCTTTTACTTGTGCATTATATTTTGCAATTATATTTATAGCTTGTTCAGAGTGTTGGAACCCAAAATCACCAGCATATGCAGGACGTATTAAAGCATCAAAATCTGTTTCGTCCCCAGCACCTAAAGCCCTGTGAAAAGGGTCTGAAGTTAGTCTGCCTACAACTCTTGTGAAGTCTCCCCAATGACTTGTTATAGTCCAAGTTAATGAAGATTTTCTATTTGGGTCTTCTGATATTTTTCCGCCCGATACTATTCCTTTAAATAATAGAAAAGGTTCCCCGATAATTAAACCAGTGTCTGGAGACATATGAGCTTTGTATATAAATACTTCTCTGTTAATATATTGAGAATATGATCCAGAGGTTTTAGCAGTAACTATTCCCCCTACTTCAGGACTCACAAAAGTAAGATCATATACAATACCACTAGAAGCAATAGGTGACCCGCCCTCTACAGTAAGTCCTGTGCTGCTTATATCAGTTAGCTCACTTGATACTATTTTATCAAGCGCTGAAATTGCCATCGTAAGATTTGAGTTTGAAAAGCTATTAACTCTTACGCGAGCAGTATTGTTCTGGCCTGAAGAAGTAGTAAGCTCTATAGTATCGCCTTCTCGAAAGCCTGCTTCAACTAAATCAACAGGTGCAGTTATAGACTGTGCGGTAATTATTAAACGAGTATTAGAAAGGGAAGTATTTAGTGCAGTAGATGAAATTGTCAGAGAGACATTTGTTGCGCGAGCTTGAATAGTCTCTGAAACAGATCCTACTTTTTCTACTTTATTTGCAATATAAGTTTGAGCACCATTTGCAGTACCATCTACATCTGTGCTTCCGTCATTAAAAACTATATCATGGGATCCGTCGGTTAGATATAAGTAGTCTACACCCGTTTCCTTTATTGACGATGTTACAGCTTTTGGTCTTTCAAATTTTATAAGATGCGCATAAGTAAACGGCTCATCTTCAATGAGAGAGTCTCGAAGAGCGGAGTTTAGTGTGCGTGCCATTTACTGAACCTCTATCAAGTCTAGGGAATATTCGTATAAATTATTTGAGTTTAAACTATACTGTAAAGGATCCTTTGTGCTAACAACTTTAATAAGAGGGTTTTTAAAAACAAACTCATCAGAGGCAGAGGTCGCTCTTGATAAACCAGGAACAAAGTGTATTCTTACTCTATCATCCGCTACAGCAGTTCCATTATATGCATTATCCGTTTCTGCACGAGTAATCATATAAGCTTTTTTATGGTTAGAGTTTGCACTACTTGTAATAGTAAATAAGTCTCCCGCTGTAGGAATACCGCTAGAATCATTATCATAAACTTCTCCTGATCTAGCTTTTAAAAGCATTGTTGTTGCACCTGCCGTGCCCGTAGCGTCTGCTATGAGATGTGTTTGAGTGTTTATATAGTTAGAGAAAGCTACTTGCTTTGGAAGACTATACTGAGGAAGCTGTACAAAAAAGGGATCTATTCCTCCCCTTCGTTGAAGCATAAATCCATACACAATATCAAACTCATCACGAGTTAGCGGGTTATAGTTTATTTTAATTTTCCATTTATGCCCTGCAATAGCTCTTGCAAGTATTCTTCCAGAGTTTGTAAAGTCTCTTAGTGTCTTCTGCTCAGACGTAAGAGAAACGGTAGCAAATCCAGGACCGTTTGTGCCTGTAGGCTGCCCTGCTGTTCCAATAGCATTATTGGGATCAGGTAGTATATTTTGAAAACTTGCAAATTGTGACATTAGTATCTACTCACTCCACCCGTCTGAGGCGTATATACATCTGTATCTACGTCTTCAAGAAAGGTCTGGCCATAAGAATTTGATGCTTCTCGGATCATTCCAATTACATTTCCTCGTTGTGCTATCAATAAGTCCTCTACTCCTGTTGCATCTATTGTGTTTATATTAAAAGTGACATTTGCCCCTGCTCCCATTTCCGATGTTTCGTCAGCTGGAACAATAGTTCCAGGTCGATCAGGTACAAATAATTCGGGGCCCTGTTCTCCAACTACGTAACCAGTTGAGCCTCCCATTGCTCTATTTTTCTTACCATAAAATGCAGGACGGAAGTTTTCTGGACCACTGCCCATTCCTCTTTCACCTCGGAAGTAGGCAAGCTCTCCTCTTGCTGACTGAGATTTTGCTATATCTACACTATCTCTTCGTTTTCCTACAGATATTTTTGTAGGGTCTGATCCCGCACTTGGAGCAGAGCCGCCCCCTTGAAAACTTGTACCCTGAACAATTGCTAGCTGGGCCGCACCCATTGCTGCAATTATTGCTCCTGTAAAAAATCCAAGTGTTCCACCCTGTTCATATGCTTTCATTATACCTACAGCAGTTGCTGTTATAATAGAGGCTATTTGCATTTTTTTGTTTTGTTCAAAAGCCTTTCTTTCCATCGCCTCTTTTTTCTTTTCAAGAGCTTTTATTTTTGCAAGACTTTCTTTTGACTTTCCGTCTCGCTTCTTTTCTGCGTCTATTTCTTTATCAATTCCTGCAATTCTTGCTTGAGAAGCAGCGTTCATTATTTGAGAAATTTGAGAAATAGTTTGTCCAATAGCAGTACCAATCGCTATTGCTCCTTCCATCCCCTCTACACCATCTTTAATGTCGGCAGCAGCAACACCCCAAGCGTCGGCAATAGCTAAAGCGCCTCCTGCAACCATGTTTACTAGTTCGCCTTCAGGTCCAAGTGTCCCACCTAGCTCCATTAGGCCACTCAACTCTGTTTTAATTCTACCAATGTTATCAAGAAGTGAGGGCTTATCGCTATTTCCAGTACCTGTAGTGGTTCCACTAGTTGATACAGCTGGAGTTCCGTCCCCTAGCACTTTTGCTGCTTCTGCAGACGAATTAACGCCAGAGTCTGTTGTTCCACCTTCTCTAAATTGTTTCTTTACGTCAGCAAGAGCTTTTAACCTAGCAGTTTCTATTGCTTGTAAAGATGCCTGCTCTTCAATATCAAGAACTGCTTTTGCTTTCACAGTTAGAGGGTCTATACCCGCTATAAGACCTGCCAGTCCTGCATCGTCATAAGTTTCTTCGCCTCTTTCCTTTGAAAGTTGTCTTGCTTCTGCATCAAGAACAATTAAACGCTGCTTGAGCAGAGCATACTCTAAATCAATCATATCCTTCTTAATTTCAAATTCTTTTGCTACGGCTTTTCTTTGTAAAGAAGCTATACTATCTCCCTCTTTATTTGTTTTCTGGTATATTTCTCGATATTTCTGAGCTGCAGAAACTTCTGCTCTTCCTCTATTTCGTATATCTCCGAGATTTTGTGCTTCCAGATTAGCCATTGCAAGGCTTTCTCTAGCAGAAGCTTCTCGTTTCACTAAGTCAACCATTTTTTGACGAACATCAAGCGCCGCTCTTTCTGCTTTCTGTGAATCTTGAAGTATTTTTAAATTTTGTTGCTCGTCTGCCACTCGTTCTTTAAGAGCGGTATTCGTTTGCTCAACCAAAATTGCTCTTTGCCTTTCTAAAGACTTCTTTTTTTCTCCGTTATCAACTTCATCCTTTCCTAAGTCAATCAATCTCTGAACATCAGCTATTTGATTATCTAAATTAGCAATTTCATTATCTCTTATTACCTGCTCTTGTTGAAGTATTTCGACGGCTGTGCCCGCAACAAGATTACGTTGTTTAAGAAGGCCAATCTCTGCTTTTGCAGTTGCAGTAGTGATTTTAGCTAACCTTTCTTGTTTTTGTCTAGTTCTAAGAGTTTCTTTTTCAGTTTTCAAAGCCTCTTTTATTAATCCGTTTAGTTTTGCAAAATCTATCGAGGCGTTCATGCCTGATCCTCGACTTTGTGCGATGAGTTCATCAAGTTTTATAATTCCTACTAAGTCATCAGATGCTTTTTCTTTAAATGACTCAAAAAATTTCTTTGATTCGTCTTCTGTATTTTTCTGCAAGTCAGCAAAACTTAATTCTATATCACTAAAAGATGCTAATACCTCATCCACACTAGTTTTTACCTGCTCTGCATTAATAAAATCAGAAATAGCAGCAGAGTTTTCCTTTACGCTAGTTGCCATATTCTTTACAGCATCAGGAAACCTTTGAGCCTGAGGAATAAACTTTTCTAGGAGCGTTTTTGCAAACTCTTTAGTCATGGATACACCTTCAATCCCGTTTCTTTTAAGTTGTCTCATCTGATGGGTACTTAAGCCCATCTCTTTGGCCATCGCTGTAAGTTGCTTTTTATAAGCTGGAGTCGTTGTAGCAAGAGTATCTATAATTTCGTTATACCCTGCTGCTTCCGACCTAAATAGAGAGAAAAATCCCCCATCTTCTGAATCCTTAAGAGTTGCAACATCATCTGCAAAAGTTCCGAGAGCATTACTTAAAGCAGTATACTGAGCAGACGCTCCTTTAATTGAGGATTCTTGCCCAGAAAGAGATTTTTGTACTTCTTTTAAAGACTCTGCCAGTTCGTCTGCTCGCTCTCTTATTCCTTCTAAGTCTTTTTCAAATTCTTTTATGGCTTCGCTTTTGAATTTTTCCATGAGAGTGCCAAGTACGGATATTACAACTCCTACTACTGCAATTATTTGACCAATCAAAGGAATCATATTAAGGAATGCAACTCCTAAAACCTTAACATTTATAGCTGCTTTTGCAGCTTGTAAACTAACAAATCCTGCTACTTTTCCGAATCTAGTAGCACCTGCTGTAGCTTTTTTACTCTCTGTGGTCATTTTTTGTTTGGCTATACCTAACTCATCTAAAGCTTGGCGATAGTTTCCTTGAGCAGCAGAGGCTACTGCAGTAGCTTTGGCGTCTTCTGTAGTAGTATTGTTAAAATCTTTTTGATATTGCGTCAAAGTTTCAAGAGCCTTTTCAGAAGCCTTTACTTTTAGGTTCTTTTCTGCATACTTTTCTGAGGTTTCTCCTAATTCGTCCCCTAGCCTTTTTAGGCCTGCTTCATTTGATGCAAGAGACCTTCGAGCAGTTGCCATCATTTTATTTAAGCCCTCTTGCCCATCTATTGCAGGGTCATAAGCTTGTGCTAGTTTTTTTAAGTTTGCACCGCCTCCCTCTATATTTTTCAAGCTTTTTAACTGCTGTAATGAGGCTGCTGCTGATGCTCTTGCAACTTCTGTGTATTTTGCTCCTAAATTTCCAAGGGCAGGTATCATTGCTGTAGCAATAGTTCTTCCAAACATTATCATTGCACCGAATAGTGCGGCTTGTGAACCTGCAAAAAAGTTTACGACAGGAAGTATACCAACATTTAGTATATTAATAAGAGTTTTTGTGAGATCTTGAAAAGTAGCGGAAAGCTTATCAAAGGGGTTTGTATCAACATCACCCATTGCAGCAAATTTAGCTTCGCCTTCTTCTAAAACTGCATTCATGAAGGCTTGGCGTTTTTGAAAGGTTGTTAACTCATTGGCATTTTTACCCAAAGCACGAGCATAGTTTTCGGTAGCTTCATCTAGCCTTACCATAATACCAAGTTCGTCGAGAAGTTCAGGTTCTAGTTTAATTGCACCTTTTGTAAGTCGATTTAAAGAGTCAGCCGTATCTCTTCCAAGTGCAATACTTGCTTTTCTTGCAACATCACCGAGTCTTTGAATCGAGCTTGAATCAAAACCTGCAGAGCTTGCAAGAGCAGTTGCTCGCATAGCATCCGCAAGTGAGAGAGCATGGCCAGTTGTTTCTTGAAGACCTTCTGCTAGATTCTGCATGGCAATACCTGATGCAGTACCTAAAGACCTCAAGCCTTGCTCTAACTGAGCTACCTGTGCTGCTCGTTGCAAGGCTCCAAAAGCGGCAGTAAGAGCAAATATGTTTGCAGCAAGAACAGCATATGCACCAACAAGACCAGAGCTTCCGCTTCCGATCGTTTGATTCATTTTTGAGAAACTTTTTGCGCTAGATAATCCCGCCTGTCCTACACCTTTTTCAGCTTTATGATATTTATTTCGACTTTTTGTGACACGATCAGTAGATTGCCCTAACTCATCTGTTGCTTTAGTAGCTTTCTTCGCTTCTTTCGCAACAACTTTTAAGGTACCATCATCACCTATTTTAATTTTTAATCTAACTTCGTTTGACACTACTCTTTCTCTTTATCTTATCATATTCCCGCTTTAACTGCTCTGCGGACTTTTTGATAGCTCTGGTATCTAACCATTCTAAAAGCTCTAGAAAAAAGTCTTCATCTTGCGTATCTATTCCATATAGCCCCATATACAATTTTAAATTTGTATAGTCTTTACCAATATAACCTATTTCTGGGTAAACTCTATCACCTAATCTATTAAATACATTGATAGCGAGCACAACTATGTCTGGAAAATCATTTATATCTTTTGGCATTCTATCAAGATCTATTTCTTGACCGAGCTGCTCTTGCATTTCTACATATTTATCTTGACTTATTCCTTGATCAAGATTTTGAAACAGCTGCTCCAGTTGCTTTAGGCACTGCTTTTTTTGGCTCGCTACGAAAGTTTTCTAAGTCAAAGACTACCTCGTTGAGCCATGTATCAAATTCTGCTGACTGACTTACAAGAACTTCAGCGTTTTCTTCTGAGTATTCTACTTCTTTAGAAAGGTCTTGTCCATCAGTATCAATTAAAATTAAAGTCTCTAAGTGCGCCAAAGTAAGACCTTTCCAGCCTTTTATTGTTTTACGCGTGAACTCAGTAACAAACTTTTCATCATCTAAAATTTCTTCAATCTGCCTTGACTTACGATTAAATTTAGATGTAGTACATCTCTTTCGTACTCCAGTTAGCTCTTTGCGAGATAGATTTGCTACCTCTACAGAGAACCCCTCTAGGCCTGCGAAGTCTATCCATGTAGACTTACTATCGACCACCAATTTTTTTAATTCCATAAAACTATATACTCCTATCCTGTTTGGTAAGTTATAACGCTTGAAAGCGCTGTTGGGTTTTGAGTCATCCTCCAGTTATACTCTTCTAGAAATATATCGGGGGATGACATCCTGTTCGTAAATGAACAATTCGTAATATTAAAGTCCAACCCTCGACCCCCTACAGGAAGATGTTGGACGATCATTCTTAAAGGCGTATTATTGTTCCAAGTAAGAACACTAGTAGAATTATCTTTTAGATACTTAGTAATAGTGCCTGCTAACACTCTCGTACCAATAGTAAAATTACTTGGATACATAGAAGTTGCTGCGTTTGTCGCAGACAAAGCTCCATGTAAAGTATCATATTGATTCCAGGCTATATCATTTTGAAGCTCTACGGATAATCCTACAACACCATCTGAAATGTCATCGGACCCGAGAGTAAGTGTGACAATATGAGGAACAACATAAGTTGGAGCAGGATACGTAAAGTCGTTTCCTGGAATTGTTCCTGTAAATTTTGACAGTTTTGATGCTTGTCCAGTTATTGCCAGTCTCAGGGGTCTAGATTTATTAATCTCGAACGTCCCATCTTGAATAACACATTTTTCAAGCT
>MDTB01073129.1_pt1 | contig 10801 bp, 19 predicted proteins | sample 811161 | NCBI WGS metagenome assembly MDTB01 (sample SAMN05326650, study PRJNA326480) | marine metagenome | isolation source: seawater | place: Mediterranean Sea | collected 2009 | reverse complement strand
GGTGATAACAGGGTTCCAAGATATACATTGACTGGAGGAAAACTACCACCGGGATTAACTTTATCTCCACAAGGAAACATAATAGGTATACCTAGGATTAATGATTACACAGTTTTAGATAATAACGGTATTACATTTGATAGTAATAGCACATCTCTTGACAGAGAATATTCTTTTATAGTTGAAGCAAGTGATCAGTACAAAGCACTTTCAACAACAAGAACATTCAATTTAAAAATTGCGTTGCCATATGGTGCAGATTATTCAAGTTTAAAAGGACATGGAACATCTACACCTGATAAAAATTTATTTTTTGAAGTTGCACAAGATCCAAATATCAATAATGATGATAACATTTACAGATCAGAGGATGTTAATTTTGGTATTAAGCAAAGACCAGAGATGTTGTTGGTATCTGGTTTGAAACCTTCTACACTTAAAGCAATACAAGAGCAAATAGAATTAAACCACGGTCCAAAAACTCTATACTTTGGTGATCTTAAAACAGCGGTTGCAAAACAAGACGGAAAAGTAATGTACGAAGTAGTTTATATAGAGATGAAAGATCCTATGACAAACAATTTAGGCAAATCTGTAGCATCAGAAATTACTCTTAGACCAGAAATTACTAAACCTTTATTGGGACCTGCAGGAGATGATGGATACATCACAGCAGACGCAGAAGAATATAATGTTTTAACAAGCGATGGATTGAGTTTCAGTATTTCAGGATCGAAAGTAAGATATGCAAATGAACTTTCTGCAGATTTAGGAACCATTTCAAAATTATATCCTAATGCTGTTGCTAATATGCGTTCAAGAATCAAAAGCCTAGGTGAAAAAGAATGGAATCACTTACCGTTGTGGATGAGATCATCTCAGTCGGGCACTGGTGCACCACTAGGATATCAAACTGCAATGGTCATTGCATATTGTAAACCGGGTAGATCAGGATTAGTCAAAGCAAGAATAGAACAAAAACAATTAGACTTCAAGAAAATTAGTTTCACTATCGACAGATATGTGATAGGAAATGCTGGAATAACCTCTCCTGCTTCTTTTGTTGGCGACGGAACAACAACATCTTTTGTAATGAATCAAATTATTAACAGTGAAGATGTTAATATCACTATAGATAATGCAGTGGTGGCAGAAGCAACCGTTGACAGTCTATCACTCTTTGCTGGTAATACTACATTCGGTGTTGATATCCAACCAGCAACTGGTATACTGAAGAAGGCATTTGAAATTACTGCTGACAACAGCGAACTGCCTAGTTACCTATCCGCGGATACAACAATTAGATCAGCAGATTTACAAAATCCATACATATTATCACATGATTTGGTAAACAAAAAGACTACAATTACATTCAGCAAAGCACCTGAGAGCAAGAGTAAGATTTCCGTGGACTACAAAGGTGATAAATATCTTGTATTTAGAAGAAAAGGAATTTAATTAATGGCAAGTAATATAGTACCAGGCAATATAGATGGCACTTTTCCTGTAGCAGGAAAGGATAACTCATCACAGGGTTTTAGAGACAACTTCACAGCAATAAAAAACAATTTCACTAACGCAAAATCAGAAATTGAAACTCTACAAACTAATGCTGTACAAACAAACACAGCAACAAATTTTAACGATAATGTAGTTTCTAGAGCAACTATCAAAGACTTTGCTGAAACTGTATACGCACACGGTACAACAGGTGGATCACTTACATTGAATCATGAAAATGGTCATTACCAAACACTTACTACTAATGCCGCAGTTACTTTAGCATTCACAAATTATCCAACAACTGGAAATTTAGGAAGAATAATTTTAGATATCACTTACGCAAACACATCACACACAATTACGATACCTACTTCTGTAAAAGTTGCAGATAACGTAAGCGGTGGTGATGGATCGTCAAATACTATTACAGCACCAAATACTGGTAGATACCTATATGAGTTTATGTCGCCAGATGGTGGTACAACAATCCTTATGCATCAACTAGGGAAGATGTATACGTAACCTGAAAGGCAGGTGATGCCATTGTTCCATCCATTACAGGAAGAAATAGAAAAGTTAAACGATACTGAGATAGGAAATCGTATCAGAGAACTGACAAAAAAAAGAAATAGTGCTAAACGTTTTTCACGTAATCCAGATTTACTTAACCAATTGCAACTTGCATTGAACACATACACAGAAGTTTTAAGAACAAGAAGAATAAAAGACCTACAAGACAAATTCAAGAAGTCAAGAGGAGAGCCAGATCTAGGCGAACTGATCAATATAGAATAATAACTATTATTGATGTCAAACACTTTCGATTGGAAAACAGAATTTAAAAGTATTATCATTGTTGATAATGAGTTATTTCAAAACAAGTACAATGTTGAGATAACTATAACTCCAAATGTTGCTGATTTGAAAGAACAAAGCAGTTATTTCGAAAGATTGAAAAATCTTTTTGAATTGGTTCTTTCAAATACAGTGACAGGGTGGAGAGAAGATACACTTTTCCAAAATCTTCTTACCAAATCAAATAACCGTTTTATCGAATTGCCAAAACCTCCCTATGATCAAATCATGACCGCGGTGTGTTTTTGCAAAGCAAATGCAATACTGGATGGTAAAATTACCGTCAATAAAATAAAACTTGGTAGTTACCAAGGTGACGGCATTACATATTCGGTTGACAAAAACTCAAAAGAACTTACACTATTAGATGTGGACGGATGGTTTTCTAAAAAGTTTAGTAATTTCGATCCATGGTGGTTGAGATCGGACACAGCAACATATGATAAAGAATTACCTAAAGGATTATACACAGGACACTTCAGTTGGAACAATCAAACAATTCCAGTTGACAAGGATACGGGGGATCATGCTAAAATATTTGAATTTAATCCAAAGGTCCTAGATGGCGGCAAAGATAAAAACAAATGATTATGGTGATTGTATCTATAACGAAGATGATGCGATTGAGTTAATTTACACAGATCCACAGGTAGACATTTCCAAAATATTCTTTGAAGACATTAAACAATACAAATCAGCATTTCAAAAATTAGGAATAAATGTTCCTGAACTAAAAGACATTCCAAAAAGAGATATAAAAATCGCTGATTTTGATCAAGAAAATATTAAAAATTGGCATATGCCCAAAGAGTATTATGAGTTAGATATGAAAAAATTTTTATTGGACAAATGCACAAATGACGATGAAAAGGACAGGGTAGAAAAGGAGTATGAACTATTCGAAACAAAAGGGTTTGTTAGAGTGTTGCAGTTCCTAGTTTATTTTGTAAACACATTGAGAAAACATAATTTAGTATGGGGTGTAGGAAGAGGTAGTAGTGTAGCAAGTTTTTGTCTGTTTTTGATAGGCGTACACAAGATCAATCCAATACAATATGATATTGATTACAAAGAATTTTTAAGGTAGTTTTTTTAAGGTATAAGTAGTATTAAGGAGACATTATGGCAAAAACAACACAAAGAAAACTTTATAGAACCATGCAAGGTAAAATGGTTGATATAGATAAATTAAGAGCGGCCAACGAAGAAGTAAAAGCAGTTGGTAATATGAATGTTAATGCACGTGGTGATGTTGTAGCAGGTGAACAAGTAGTCCAAAGCAAAGAAGCAGTAATGAAAGAATATTATGAACAACCTATCGGAGTTGTTTCAGATGCCCCGGCTAAAAAGATAGTTCCACCAGCGATTCCTACACAGGACAAAGTTGTAGAAACTAAAGTTATAAATGCAACACAATCAACTGCTCCACAAAAACCGGTGCAGGGTATTAAACAAGCAAAGAAGATTAATACTTTCAAACCAAAAGTTGAAGAAAAGAAGTCTGATGAAAAATCAGGTATCGATGCCGCACTTGACGGTCTAGACGATTAATTCATTGTTGACAAAATACAATATTTGTAATACAATTAAGGTATGGGACAACTAGAAGACTTACAAGCAAAAGGCTTTGGCGCAGACGGTGGTAAACAATACACCGTTGACAACGATATAACTCCACTTAAAAAACGAGTATTAGTATCCGATATGCATTTTGGTGAAACAAAGACTGCAGGTGGATTAATTATTCCAGACGACGACGGAAAAGCAGGTGGAGTTCATCCAAGATGGGCAAAAGTTTATGCAATTGGCAAGGATCAAGATGACGTTGAAGTTGGTGAATGGGTAATGGTTGCACATGGTCGTTGGTCTAGAGCATTTAAAGTCGCCAAAAACGGCATCGAACTAGAAGTAAGAATGATAGATGAGAATGATATCCTTTTAGTTTCAGATACCGAACCCGAACACAATAAAAAACAGGCCGGTTATGTCAATACTGGTGGAATGGCTCAAGCAAAAGTTCCTGGTCAATAATTGACTTTTACAATAAATCTGTTATAATTTTGATATGCGTATAGGTTTCTGTTGCAAATGGCTGAATGATACATCTGAATTTGGCGGAATGAAAGTCAATGCCAAAGACAGAGATCTAAATGGCAGATCAACCACAATGAGATGGTTGCGTGAACATCCAGAAGATGCTGAACAAAGACAATGGGATATAATGAATCACAACGCCGCGGCGGCTGTGAGAATGATCGAACGTGTTGGCACACTAGCACCACAACGTAGAATGGTTAGACTGGGTAGTGAAATGTTGCAAGGTTACACTGAAGCAAACTGGAAGGACTGGTGGCAACAAAAACACATACAAGATCATTGTGCAAAAATATTTGCTCCAGTTGGAGAAGCATCACGTAAAAATGATGTAAAGATTTCTTTTCATCCTGGACAATTTTGTGTCCTATCTAGCGTCACTCCTGACATAGTAGAAAGAAGCATAGAAGAGTTCGAGTACCATGCGGACATGGCACGTTGGATGGGGTTTGGCAAAACATTTCAAGATGGTTGCAAAATTAACGTACACATCTCAGGTAGGCAAGGACCAGACGGCATACGTAAAGCACTTCCAAGATTATCACAAGAAGCACGTAACTTGATCACGATCGAGAATGACGAAATGGGTTGGGGACTTGACGCAAGTCTTGAATTAGAAAAAGATCTTGCATTGGTAATGGACATACATCATCATTGGATTAGAGCAGAAGAATACATAGATCCTAATGACGATAGAGTAAAACGTGTAATTGATTCTTGGCGCGGACAACGTCCTACAATGCATTACTCATATTCTAGAGATGAACATCTAGCACCTGCAAATCTTGGTGACAAAATACATTCGGAAATGCATGACATCAAGATGTTGTTGGAACGTGGTTGTAAAAAACAAAAATTGAGAGCACATTCAGACTTGTTACCAAATGCCAAGGTAAATGATTGGGCATTGAGTTTTGGTGAACATTTTGACATACAGACAGAGGCAAAAGGTAAAAACATGGCGGCGGAACAATTATATAGACAACACATTGAAAATTCTGTATAATAAAACTTTAAATTAATTTACAATAGGAAATAAATGAAATACTTAATATCAGTTTTGTTATTATGTTTTGCAACTAACACTTTGGCCGCAGACATCACTGTTGAAATGCTCAACAAAAGAAAGTCAGACAATGCCGTAATGGTATACTCTGAGGACATTTCAAGAATAGATGTGGGCGACACAATCACATGGGTACCGACTACAAAAGGACACAATGTTCATTTTTTAGCAGGACCAGAGGGTTGGCAAATTCCAAAGAAAAGCAAATTTAACAAAGAAATTTCAATGACTTTTGATATTCCGGGCATTTACTTTTATCAATGTACACCACATAAGTCAATGGGTATGATAGCACTTATAGTTGTTGGTGGGGACACATCAAACAAAGATGCCATTGCAAAAGTAAAAACTTTTGGCAAAAGTAAAAAGAAATTTTCAAAATTGTTAGAGCAATTATAAAATGGAACTAGGACAATATCTCAAAAAGATACCTGAATTTAAAGGTGCCAATTGGCTTATTAGATTGCCGATTGGCATTGTCTTTATTCTGCAGGGCCTACAAAAGTTACCAATCTCCGGAGAGGACGCCGCGGCTTTTGGATTACCTATGTCAGTATGGTTCTTTGTTGCATGGGGAGAATTTTTTGCAGGTATATTTTTAATTGTTGGAGGACTTACAGTTGCTTTGAAAGACGGAGTAGGTGATTTCCTAACGAGATTTAGTGGTATTGTAATATGTGGAATAATGACAGGTGTAATCTTGATAGGAGAACCTGAAAGTATAATGTATGTTTTACTTTACGAACACTTCCATCTTATGTTATACTGTGGAGGATTATTTTTTGCATTGAGAGGAAATAGAGTTAAATGAATAAGAAAGAAATCGAAGAAGTCGAAAAGCACAACGAATACGTCATGGAACGTATGCACCCAGCGGTAATAATTCCTGGATTATTTGTTGGAGTAATGGTCATTGTAGGTTGTATCTTTAAAGGGATAATGGGTTGGTAATGAAAGAACTTTGGGTAGAAAAGTATAGACCAAAAACTTTGAAAGAATACGTAGTGCGAGATGATGCACAAAGAAGTCAAATTCAAGCATGGATCGACGACAAAGCGATTCCACATTTATTATTAAGTGGTGCTCCGGGTGTGGGTAAGACAACACTTGCGAAAGTCTTGTTTGGCGAACTAGATGTAAGCAGTTATGACATACTAGAAATAAATGCTTCAAGAGAAAATTCTGTAGATACTGTAAGAGAAAAAATAAATTCATTTGTACAAATTATGCCATTTGGTGCATACAAATATGTGTTGCTGGATGAGGCAGATTACATGAGTCCAAACGGACAGGCGGCATTACGTGGTGTGATGGAAATGTATCACACATCTGCAAGATTTATTTTAACTTGCAATTATCCTAACAGAGTTATTCCTGCACTTCATTCAAGATGTCAAGGATTCCATATGGAAACTATAGATAAAACAGAATTTACGGCAAGAGTGGCAGAAATATTAATTGCAGAAAACACAGAACCCGATATAGAAACATTAGACACTTATGTAAAAGCAAGTTATCCTGATTTAAGAAAGTGTATTAACATGATACAGCAAAATTGCAGAGATGGTAAACTGATGCCTCCGGCAACAGGCGATTCTGGACAACAGGATTACAGGTTACAAATGGTCGAATTATTTAAACAAGGCAAAATTAACGAAGCAAGAAAACTAGTTTGTTCACAAGCGAGACCAGAAGAGTGTGAAGAGATATACAGATGGTTGTATGACAACTTGGAAATAATATCCAAGAATGAAGACGACCAAGACAAAGCAGTACTAATTATTAAACAAGGACTAGTTGATCATTCATTTGTTGCAGATCCTGAAATAAATTTAGCAAGTGTAATGATAAAATTAGCAAGGTTATCGAATGGGACATAAAAGCGAAAAACATAAAAAGAAAAGATTTTTCTGTGTAAAATACGTGTTTAAAGCAGATAAAAAATTTGATGAATTTGTAGAACTGTCAAAGAAAAAAATTGGTCCTGGCAAAATGCAAGAATACACAGTTGTACTTGACTTGATGAATAAAGAGGTACTTAAAAATGACCTGCCTGGAATTCCCCTTGCACAAAGGGATCAGGTGCCTTACGAAAACATCTACAAGCACTACGAAAAATGGTATGCAGATGTTATGGAAGAATTTGTTAAATCTTAATTACCATACACTCGTCTAAGCATAGCCAACTGCTTCATCTTCCATATTTTTCTCAACACTTTTCTTCTTCGTCTGTCCTTTTGTTTCCTTATTTTTAACCAATGCTGATTCAACATATACAACCTCACTCGTTTGTTGTATACTCTTTGTTTTCGCATTTCTTTCCATAGTTTTCTCTGAAATAAAGGTCGTAATTGTAGGCCTTTGTAAATTAGCATATGATACCTCGTTGATTGTGTTGGATTGTGATTTGATGTGTCTTTGTGTTCGACTCATGTAAAAATATTTAACTTAGGTATATCTGAGATATACTAGCATATTTTTAGTGCTGTAAAATATTCATAAATAATACTATTATGCATGATGTATTAGATATTATCAAAAATGTACAGTCTTTATATGCTGTAGGCCCTACTTTAGATACCCTTAAAGATTTCGAAAGAGTAGTAGACGATCTAGATGTTTACGTTTTTACTAATTGGGACGAAGGTGAATTATTAGAAGGACCAAAGGATTCGAGACATTTTGTCACTTGTTCTTTTATGTGGCCAGCAGATAAAATGCCGGACCCAAGTGGTGGTAAAAAACTACTAGATCATGGCTGTAAAGTTACCTACAAACAAGACAGTTTACTGAAGCCAAGAGAAATTAAAACACCCGAAGACTACAGACCAGGCACAACAAAAGGTAAAATTGACGCACACCCGATTTGGGTAGTAGAAATACGAATGCCAAAAGAATTAATTGGAAACTTTAGAGAAGGTTCAAAAGGAAACAACCAGAGTGAGGACACTCCAGGTTTAGAAGATTTAAATAACTTCGAGCAAGAATTGTAATGACAGCATTAATAAAAGAAGGTCTTAAGGCCGGTGACTTAGAAGGTTTAGTCAATCCTAATTTTGAAGTAGATAAATTTAAATCAAAAATGGGTGACGACAAAGATGTTTGTGTCTTGGCGTTTACTGTTGATGGTTTAGAACCAGCAAAGGATCTAGAACGTTTTGCCGAAAAAGGATACAAAATGATTCTTGATGCTGATGCCACTCCAGGAACAATGAAAGATGGCAAACATAAAGTATTCATCGAATTTCAAAGAGTTGAAGATATGGATACAAGCATATACAATTTTTTAGATGATCTAAAAAAACTTTGTAATATTAAAGATTGGACATTTACATATCATAAAAAACCCGTAAAATTTGAAGCAAGTAAATCCAATCTAGAAACAATATTACCAAGAACACCTGAGGCATACACACAAAAAGTCAATCAACTTAGATTAGGTGAGGTTTCAAGTTTCTTTGATAAATTTCATATCATGGAAATTAAATTAGATGCTAATGTTGTCACAACTACAAAAAGTGGACAAGATTTAAGGTTTGAATTACACGCATGGGGTGATACAAAATCCGTTTTAAATGAAGTAAAAGCATTTAAAATTGACCAGGATTCCATGGCAGAATGCATTTACTTAACAAAGTATTTTGGTCCATACAACATTACAAAGACCAACGAGGACAGATTCATTTTCAGCAAGGCTGGACAGTCTGCGATGTTAAGTAAGTACAAATGGTAAGATTAAGCAAAAATTTCACGTTACAAGAATTTACAAAAAGTCAGACTGCTATACGGAAAGGTATAGATAACACTCCTGCTGAACGACATTTAGAAAATGCAAAGTTGTTGTTTGAAAAAGTAGTGCAACCAGTAAGAGATAATTTTGGCCCTACTGTAATCAATTCTGGTTATAGAGGTCCTGATTTGAATTATGCTGTTGGCGGTTCTAATACTTCACAACATTGTAAAGGACAGGCAGTTGATATTGAATGTCCGGGAGTACCAAATCATGATGTTGCCAAATGGATAGAAGAAAACTTAGAGTTCGATCAATTGATACTAGAATTTTACACCCCCGGGATACCAGATTCCGGATGGGTTCATGTAAGTTATAATGAAGAGGAGAGTCGTAAAAGTGTTTTAACGGCTATGAAAGAAAATGGAAAAACAGTCTACAAGCCAGGTCTCATCGCTTAAATACTGTCTCAACTGTGGACACGAGAAGCACGATGGAAAATTGTGGCGAAACGAAATTGATTATGACGGCAGAGAATATCAAATAGAAGTATGTTGTCATTACAGAGGTGAGGAAGAATAATGTTTGGATATATTAAAATGGCAATGACAATGGTACTGATAGCAGGTATCGCCGGTGCGGCCATTTATGTGAATAAGTTAAGATCCGATAATGCAATCCTTAAAGCAAATCAAGTAAAATTAGAATCTGCAATAGAAGATCAAACAAAAGTGTTAGAACAACAGAAAAAAGATTTTAATGCTATAATGGAAAGCAACAAAAAATTAAATGTCTTGATCAACACATTTAAGCAAGACCTTGATGATCTTGATAAAAGATTTAACAAAAAACAAAGAGATATAGGAAAACTTGCAATAGAAAAAACAAAAGCAATAGAAAGAATTATTAACAAAGGTTCTGCCAACGCGGCAAGATGTGTAGAATTGGCATCAGGCGCCGAGCATACAGAAGCAGAATTGAAAGCAACAAAGAAATCAGAAATAAACCCGGAATGCCCGAGTTTAGCAAATCCGAATTATGTACCTTACTAAAATATTATTGATAGGATTGATTACATTTGTACTGTCAGGCTGTACAATTGGTGAAAAGAAAATAAAAATATTACAAGTTGAAGAGCCAAGACAGGATCTAAACTATCCTATGCCAACTGCTTTACAACTTGAGGAAATTAAGTGGATAATCATTACAAGTGAAAATGCGGATGAGGTATTTAAAAAACTTGAAGAGGCAGGAATTGATCCTGTGCTTTTTGGACTTACGGATAAGGAATATCAATTACTTGCAAAGAACTTCGCAAGAATACGACAAAAATTGCAGGAAACAAACAACTTATTAGAAGAGTATAAGAAGTATTACGAAGGTACAGAATAAATACTACTATTATAGACGAGGAATACACAATGGCATTTAACGCAAAAATATTGGCAGAATATACTGCACCAAAGAGTTGGAAACTGTTCAGAGAAGTCAGTTTCGAATTCGATCTAAACAATGACGATGTTGCATTGTGCAAACTGATAGGAGCCAACGTC
>MDTB01043923.1_pt1 | contig 10801 bp, 9 predicted proteins | sample 811161 | NCBI WGS metagenome assembly MDTB01 (sample SAMN05326650, study PRJNA326480) | marine metagenome | isolation source: seawater | place: Mediterranean Sea | collected 2009 | reverse complement strand
TTTTAAGTCTTCGTTGCCAGCTTTTCAGGTAAAGTCAAGTATCCTATCTTGTCAGCACCGGCTTACAACATTAAACTAGACTTATGAGTTTACAGTTACCCTACCCCGCCAAACCTATGCGCATCGGCACTCGCGGGTCACCGCTCGCTTTAGCGCAAGCTTATGAAACTCGCCGAAGACTTTGCAAGGCGTTCGAATTGCAGGAAGCTGCTTTTGAAATAATTATCATCAAAACGACTGGCGATAAGGTCCTTGATCGTCCTCTTAAGGAAATTGGAGGCAAGGGTTTATTCACACGTGAAATAGAAGATGACATGCTTTCTAACAAGATTGATATCGCCGTTCACTCTATGAAGGATATGCCGGTTTTGCAACCAGGCGGACTGGTGCTGGATACCTATCTACCGCGAGAAGACGTGCGAGACGCATTTGTCGCCAAAAGCTATTCAAGTCTGGAAGATCTTCCAGAGGGCACAGTTGTGGGAACCTCATCGCTGAGGCGCAAAGCTCAATTGCAGAACAGACGTCCCGATCTAGAAGTTGTTGAGTTTCGCGGTAATGTTCAGACCCGTTTGAAAAAACTCGAAGATGGTGTGGCAAGCTGCACATTTCTTGCTATGGCTGGTCTGAACCGACTCGACATGGCCCATGTCGCGAAATCTGCGATTGATACTGACAAAATGCTTCCAGCCATAGCACAAGGCGCAATAGGAATCGAACGGCGCAGTTCAGATCACAACACTGCTGGTATTCTTGAAGCTATTCACCATGGTCCCACTGGGCTCCGCCTTGCGGCGGAACGGGCCTTTCTAGCGGGTCTGGATGGGTCTTGTGAAACGCCAATTGCTGGATTGGCAGTATTAAACGACGGATTAATTCGATTACAAGGCGAAGTTTTGCGCCCAGACGGTTCAGAGGTAATCACAGATTATGCGACAGCACCGATCGAAGATGCTGCAAAAATGGGCACTGAAATGGCCCATAAGTTTTTGGAACAAGCAGGGCCTGAGTTTTTTGAGTGGCGTGAAAAATAGGATCTACGAAGCATAACCATCTCTTAAATACGCGCATCATTTAGGAATGACTTTACCCGGGTTCATTAGATTGTTTGGATCAAGTGCTGCTTTGATCTGACGCATGACGACCATAGCGACTGGGTTTTTGCGTCGCTCCATAGAGGGAAGCTTGGTAATCCCAATTCCGTGTTCTGCAGAAAAACTGCCTCCAAGCGATAAGACTATTTCCTCTACGGTTTCTACAATCTTATCATGCAAAGCTGGATTTTGGCTCTTTGGCCAGACCGCATAATGGATATTACCATCGCCAAGATGTGCAACGCACACAGGTTCAATTCCCGGGTCAAGTGCCTCAAGCTGGTCGCCAACCGTTTGAAAGAATTCGCTTACTTTGTCCAAAGGTAAGGCAACATCATTGTTAACAAGTGGTTTCTGGCTAACAGTTACTTCTGCTGCCGCTTCGCGTCTTTCCCACATTTCATTACGTTGAGCTAAATTTTGGGCAACCACTGCCTCCAAGATCCGTCCCACTTCAAACTCTTTTTCAAGAATACTCTCAAGACGATGGACCAGTTGTATTTTGCCGTCCGGACTCATTTCACAAAGCTCTTTTACCGTTGTGCCCAGTTCGACCATTATATTGTGTTGATAATTTCGAGAAAATAGTTGGCGGGCGGTGGGGAATATTTTGAAATATTTTTCTAGATAAGTATCGGGCATATATTCAAAGGCCTGAACCGCACCACCTGTCGCCATCTGAAGGCTATTCAAGAGCAACAGTGCTTCGTCTAGCGACCTTGTCGCCACAGTAGCGGTTGCATAGGCGTTTGGCTTAGGTTGTAATTTTAGCACGGCGGCCGTAATGATTCCAAGAGTTCCCTCTGCCCCAATCATCAAATGTCTAAGGTCATAGCCTGAATTATCTTTATGAAGCTCAGACATCAAATTCATAATATCACCGCTAGGTAAAACAACTTCTAAGCCAAGACATAAGTCACGCGTGTTTCCATATCGCAGAACGCTAGACCCACCTGCATTTGTCGACAGCATACCACCCAGCATAGCCGAGCCTCTGGCTCCAAAGGTCATTGGGAAAATAAGATCGTGATCATCGACGGCTGTATGTAGGCTGTCCAAAACGACACCAGCCTCCACTACGGCAATCTGGGATGATTTACGGATTTCGCGAATGGCATTCAGACGTTCCAAGGATATCACTAATGCCCCTTGTGCATGAGTTCCACCTGCAAGCCCTGTATTTCCACCCATAGGAACAATTGCAATTTTTTCTTCATTCGCTAGTTTGACGACCTCCGACACTTCAAGGGTATCTGCCGGACGCACAACTGCTAAGGGTTTAAACACGTACGAGTGGGTCCAATCAGCGCCATATTTGCCGCCTTCCTGTTCTTCAAAAACATGATTTTCACCAACAATATCATACAGCTTATTTAAAACCGTCATACGACAAACCCCGTTTTACTGCCCATATAAAAATCTTGGGACTTACTTTTTATTCAATGCCATTTCGCCAGCGGGGGAAGGCTCATCAAAACTGCATCTGCATCATGCCCTGTTGCCAATCCAAACTTAGTGCCCCTATCATAGACAAGATTATACTCCGCATATAGCCCACGGTGCTCAAGCTGCTTATTCTTATCACCATCGTTCCATTCTTGAAGTAGCCTTTTTTCGACAAGCGGAACATATGCGGGTATAAATGAGCGCCCAATGTCCTTAGTCAGTTCAAAATCTTTACGCCAAACCCCTGTACAACGGTCATCCATGAATATGCCACCGACACCACGGGCCCGATTACGATGTGGTATGTAGAAATATTCGTCTGCCCAAACTTTCAGATCTGGATAAAGGCTTGTATCATGACGGTTCAGATACTTTTTTAGCGTGTTATGAAAATGCGCCGTATCATCGTCGTATTCAAGACAGGGATTCAAGTCCGCCCCACCACCAAACCACCATGCATTTGGAGTCCAAAACATGCGGGTATTCATGTGTACAGCTGGGCAATGAGGGTTTTGCATGTGCGCAACCAAGGAAATACCGCTAGCCCAGAAGCACGGATCCTCTCTCATTCCTGGAATATCTTTACGCGCGGCCATCGCATTTTGCGCCTGTTCGCCCAATTCACCATGCACAGTCGAGACATTGACCCCAACCTTTTCAAAAACGCGCCCCCCCCGCAGTACGCTCATCAGTCCACCACCAGCGTCCTGACCATCTTCGGCGTGCCGTTTGGTTTTACTTACCTCAAACTCGCCTTTTGCTCGGTCCGAAAATGGACCATAGGAATGGGTGTCTTCCAGACGCTCAAACTCAGAGACGATGTCATCGCGAAGCGACATAAACCAAGTACTTGCCATTTCTTTTTGCAGTTCTGAAACTTCGCTCATCGCGTGTCTACTCTTCTCTGTTTTTATTTTCCCCACAAGGCACATGACGCAACAAAATGTCAAGAAAGCGGTTTTCAGATTGAAATCTTGGCTGAACTAATGGACTGGCGCCGCAACGGGATCAATCAAAGTACGTCCACCATCCACGGTCAAAACATGCCCGGTTACAAAAGCCGCACTTTCAGAGGCTAGATATTGCACTGTTGCAGCCACTTCAGTTGCAGATGCGACACGTGCCAGCGGCGTATGCTCTTCAATATCACTTCTAAAATCACCATGGTCTTTCAGAGCCTGTTGCAAACTTGCAGACATCACTGAGCCAATAGCAACCGCATTTACCCGGATCCGTTTGGGAGCTAAGACCACAGCCATTGAGCGCGTCATCTGATCCAAAGCAGCGCTCGAAATCGAATATCCCAAAAGAGATGAGGTCGCACGACATGCCGCGATGGAAGACAGATTGACGATTGCGCCCACCTGCCCTTCGAGTTGGCCTTCGCTTTGCTTTATCATCCGCTTGGCCACATGTTGGGACAGGCGCAAACTGGTTAGGACATTTTGCTCCATTGAAATTTCAACTGACTTATCGTTGGGATCAAAAAAATCAGAGGCCACGACCTGCCGTGACGCATTAACCAAAATATCAATCCGATCATAAGCATCCAGTGTCGCCGATATCAAGTTTGCGATGGTTAACTTTTCACGAAGGTCCCCGGCAAAATATGTCTGTTTCGCGTCACCCGCTGCAGGCCCCAGCTCTTTAAGTAAACTGGCCTCATCCATATCCGCATGCATTACATTCGCACCACATTCGGTAAAGTGGCGTGCCACCGCTAATCCTATTCCATTAGCTGCGCCTGTTACGATTGCTGTCTTACCATCGATTGAAAATGACATGTTCACTCTCCAAGAATTTAGACTATATTTTGACCCTCTAGATTAGACGAGCGGCCCTTTCGCATGTAGAATTTTGAAATGATTATCTCGTGCAACTTCGTTAAAATCAACAAAGTGCTCTTTAAGCGGCTTTTCATAAGGTAATTGACGATTTGCAACCATCCAAAGTTGTCCACCTCTTCTCAAAAGTCTTGATGCAGCCATTATAAAGCCTTTGCCGATTTCAGGATCAGCCGAACGATGTGCATGAAATGGAGGATTCATCACTACTGCATCAAATTTATGCCGACTTTCCCAAGAAGTTGCATCACCCCAATGAAATGTGATCCGGTCGTCCACGCAATTCAAGCGGGAGCAGTCTAAAGCCGCGAGATCGGCCTCTATGCATTCTAAATGTGTTACTTTCGGTAGAGCAATTATGCTCTGAGACAAATATCCCCAGCCAGACCCTAAGTCAGCAATTCGCCCGGATAGAGATTTTGGTAAGTTTTCAGCAAGAAGAGACGATCCCTGATCAATACCATCTGCCGAAAAAATGCCAGCCTGCGTCCAGTATCCATCTGGTAAACGTGCTGGCCCCACCGCCTCCCATGCGCCAAAGATATCGGATGACTGAAGCCAGAAAAGCCGGCCATGTGCCCTCGAAATCATCCCTTCAACCGTGATCACTTTGCGAACATCTCTTAATAGGCTTTCAATACCTTGGGTTTTTGCGCCATCAACCAGAATAGTTCCTGCCGGTGCGAGCTTAGTTGCCAGCCAGACCAAATTTCTCGCCAAAACTTTTGAGCGGGGAACGTGCACTACGGCAAAGTCAAAATCGCCTTGGACTTGGACTGTATGCTCATAACCCATTTTCACAAAACGTCTAACTGCAGGAAAGAAGCGATGCACGAATACGGGATTAAATCCTGACAATACTTTAACATCACTTAAACACTCAGGGTGTAATACTACGCATTTACTTGACTGATCAAAATCAAAATAACCGTTACGAACCGCAAGATAAAATCGCGAATCAAACATTTTGAAAAAAGCTGAACAGCACTCTGCGCAGGCCTTAATTTTTTTCCATAGTGCATTGGAGTGGATGCTGGTGCCTGCGGGAAAAATCCATCACTTGCGACACTTTCGTTTCAGCAACCTCGTGGCTAAATATCCCTACCATGGCAAGGCCTTTTTTATGGACAGTAAGCATGATTTCAAAAGCCTGAGTAGGGTTCTTGCTGAAAAATCGCTCGAGCACGAGAACGACAAACTCCATAGGTGTAAAGTCATCGTTCAAAAGCATCACTTTATAAAGGGGCGGACGTTTGGTTTTAGGCCGCGTCTCTACTACGACCTCCTGAGACGGATCATCACCCACTGCTGACATAAAAATCTTAACGCCCGACATAGCTCACCAACATTCAAAACCCTCTCTAATAATGACAGTATATAGAATGAGTCTAAGTGAAGAAAACCCCTTGAATCAAAGAATAGAAAATCATGCAGTAAAAGACGAGGTTTAATGTCATATTTTCAACAATTGTTTTCAAAAACATAAAAAGAATATGACCAAAAAATAAAGAACATGTCTTTTGTAACGCTCATTTTGTAGCCGTTTTAGAAACAATCCCAAAATATGCTATAAAAACTATCCTAAAGGTCAAAAAATGTTAAAAATTGAATACTTTATTATATTTTTAAATTGTGTTTATACTATATTTAAAAATTAAGTCGAGAAAACTCGATAATTTGAGGCAGATAAGGACAGTCTTCATGAGCAGAAGGCAAAAAAAGCTCCGTAGGGTTTGGCTTTTTATCATCGCGACCATTTGGATGGTCATAATTCTCCCGCTGAGTGCGCTTTCGGCGCCGTACGCCGCGTTGGTCATAGATGCAAGAACTGGGAAAACACTGCACTCTGAGAATGCAGATATGAGGTTGCACCCAGCTTCCTTAACTAAAATGATGACGCTATATGTCGTTTTTGAAGCGATTGAAAATGGTGAAATATCAGCTAATAAAATGATAAAAATTTCACGGAAAGCAGCATCCGAACCACCAAGCAAGCTGGGCCTTAGAGCCGGCCAAAAGATTCGGCTGCGCTACCTCATACGTGCAGCCGCAGTGAAGTCAGCAAATGACGCAGCAACAGCTCTTGGCGAAGCTATCGAAGGCTCGGAAGCTGCTTTTGCGCGCCGGATGAATAGAACGGCCAAAGCACTCGGTATGACGCGAACGACCTTCAAAAATGCGCACGGTCTTACGGAAAATGGTCATAAGTCGACTGCACGGGATATGACAACACTGGGTCGTCACCTATTTTATGATTTTCCAGGCTACTATCATCTTTTCAAACGTCAGAGCATCAATGCTGGGATGAAATCTGTTCGTAATACTAATCGCCGCCTTTTAAAAAATTATTCAGGTGCTGACGGAATAAAAACGGGCTATACGAATGCTGCTGGCTTTAATTTGGTCGCCTCTGCACAACGAGGCAACGAACGTATTATTGCAACAGTGTTTGGAGGCCGTTCAACCTCAACCCGCAATGCACAAGTGAAAAAGCTTCTAACTCTAGGGTTTAAGAAAGCACCTTCCAACACACGCACGACAAAGCCGAAAAAGCCAAATTATGCTAATATAGATGGGGTGGGTAGGATTGTGCGTCTAAAAACTGCTGTCAGCAAAAGTCTCAGACCACAAGCTAGACCCGGATCCTTTTCAAGCTCGCTATTTTTGGCTTCAGACAATCTAAAAAGTGGTATCTCACATGCCCTGACGCTTGCGCATGCCACTGATAAGGGTTCCTCCCTCAACATCCCAATGACCGGACTTTTAAGCCTTCTAGAAAGTGCTCCTGCAGTACCAGAGATTGTAACGCGTCTATCGACATCTGGTGGGCGGGACTGGGCGATTAATGTGGGTCGCTTCTCAAGCCGGTATGCGGCTGAAAAAATGCTTTTGAAGACCGCTTTAGCTGAAATAGACACATTAGAAGGATCGTTGCGCAAAGTCGTGAAAAGCAAGCTTGGATTTGAGGCGAATTTTGTTGGGCTGAACGAAGCGGCGGCTGACCGCGCCTGCAGGCGTCTCAAGGTGAGAAATGTAAACTGCAATATTTTGGGACCAACCTAAACAACGCGCAGCCGCGCAATACCTGACTAAGTGTGATTTGCCTTCTGCCAGCGGTTTTGCTTAGCCGCTTGGTGCGCTTAAAGTAGCCAGCATAAGTTTTTTACTGTAATCACTTTTCGGTGCGTCAAAGATTTTATCGGCCGCCCCTTGCTCGACAACATCACCATCCTTCATAACCAAAACATAATGCGACATAGCCCGTACAACTTTAAGATCATGACTGATAAAAAGATAAGCCAACCCATATTTTTTTTGCAACTCACGCAGTAAGTCTACGATCTGTACTTGAACCGTCATATCCAATGCTGATGTTGGCTCGTCCAATACCACAAGCTTAGGGCGCAATACCATTGCTCTCGCAATAGCAATTCTTTGTCGCTGACCACCAGAAAATTCATGCGGATAACGATGCATCAAGTCAGGATCCAGCCCAACTTCAATCATCATCTGCCGAACCAGTTCTTCAAACGAGTGCCCACTTGGAGCACCATGCACTTCTAGGCCCTCTTCGATGATCTGTGCGCAGGTCATGCGTGGTGATAGCGATCCGTATGGGTCTTGAAAAACAATCTGCATGTCGTGGCGCAAAGCACGCAGTTCCCGTGTCTTCAGGCTCCTTAAGTTCTTGCCTTTAAAAGCTATGTCTCCTCTTGAACCAATCAAACCCATGATAGCCATCGCGAAAGTAGATTTTCCTGAACCACTCTCACCAACAATACCGATTGTTTCGCCTGCTCTAATAATGAGAGAGGCATTATTCACAGCCTTCACATTACCGACTGTTCTTTTCAAAAATCCTTTCTGGATTGGAAACCAGATACGGACATTTTTTGTTTCAATAATAATGGGTGCATCTCTAGCAACCGGATCAGGAGCCCCGACAGAATGCGCGCTTAGAAGTTTCTGAGTGTAGGGATGTTGCGGATTTGCAAAAATATCTTGTGTTTGGCCCGTTTCAACAATGGTACCATTTTGCATCACACAAACCCGATCGGCAATTTGCCCCACGATTCCAAGGTCATGAGTGATAAACAACATGCTCATGCCTTCGTTTCGCCGCAGATCAGCAAGCAAACTCAGAATTTGCGCCTGTATAGTCACATCAAGCGCCGTTGTAGGCTCGTCCGCGATTAAAAGCTTAGGCCCGTTTGCAAGCGCCATCGCAATCATAACGCGTTGCCGCTGACCACCCGACAGTTGGTGCGGATAAGCACCCATCCGCTCCATCGCACTCGAAATTCCAACACGTTGCAAAAGATCAAGAACTCGTTGATCTGCTTCGGCGCCATACAAACCTTGATGCAACTCGATGGATTCTAGCAACTGCTTTTTGATCGTATGTAGCGGGTTCAATGATGTCATAGGTTCCTGAAAAATAAAACTGACGTCATTTCCACGAATACTTTGCAAAAGCTCCCGAGAAGCACCAACCATTTGCTGATCTTCGTATGTTATAGAGCCTTCGATTTCAGCGCTTGTGCCAAGCAAAGACACCGTGCTTAGGGCCGTTACAGATTTTCCAGACCCACTTTCTCCCACAATTGCCAGAACCTCGCCTCGTCCCACTTCAAAACTGATCCCCTTGACCGCATCCATAACTTTACCGTCTTGAGAAAAGCGAATTTTTAAGTCTTGCACCTCAAGAACTGGCTTCACTGAAAAGTCTTTCTCGGATCGAACGCATCCCGCACGCCTTCGAATATGAATACCAGCAGTGCTAGCATTATAGCAAAAGTAAAAAATGCACTAAATCCAAGCCATGGCGCTTGTAAGTTCTGCTTTGCCTGCAGCGTCAATTCTCCCAAAGAAGGCGCTGACGAAGGAAGCCCAAAGCCTAGGAAATCCAAACTTGCCAAAGAACCAATCGTCCCTGTTACGATAAATGGAAGAAAGGTAAGGGTAGCGACCATAGCATTGGGTAGCATATGTCGAAACATGATTTTCCAATTGCTTACACCAAGGGCGCGAGCGGCCCGCACGTATTCTAAGTTTCTAGCCCGCAGAAATTCCGCACGAACCAATCCAACCAGACCAACCCAGCCAAACAGGACAGTCAGAAAGACTAAAAGCCAGAACCCACGCCCCAGTATAGCAAACATAATAATGATCACGTAGAGCGATGGAATTCCGCCCCAAATCTCAATGAACCGCTGAAACAATAGATCGGTCAAGCCACCAAAGAAGCCCTGCACAGCCCCTGCCACAATACCAATAAGACTTGAAAGCGTCGTAACAATAATTGTGAATATAATCGAAAGGCGAAATCCATATATGATCCGCGCCAAGACATCTCGCTTGGTATCATCTGTCCCCAGAAGATTTTGAGAATTAGGCGGCAGGGGTGCAGCTCCAGGACGTTCGACAGATGTATCATAAGAATAAGGAATAAGTGGCCATAACGACCATCCCTTATAATAGCCCTCTTTCGTCTCATCAAAAAGACCTCTATCTATTTGAAGGATCACTTTCTCCGGGCTATCGAAACAAATTTCTAAACCACCACTACGGATCAAGCATTTCACAACAGGGTCATTGTAAACGGCCTCAGTCTTAAAATCACCGCCAAAGGTGGTCTCTGGATAAAAACTGAAAAGGGGCGTATAGAATCCACCTCTATATTTGACAAAAAATGGTTTATCATTGGCGATGAACTCTGCGAAGAGCGACAAAACAAAAATTATTGAAAAAATTATCAAGGACCAAAACGCACGTCGGTTTGCCCGAAAATTGCGCCATCTACGCTGTCCGAGCGGTGAGAGATTGATCATCCGTCCCGCCTTTCAAAATCTATTCTAGGATCGACAAATACATACATTAGGTCAGAAATGATACCAACGACAAGCCCCATCAGCCCAAAAACGAAAAGTGTTCCAAAGATTACAGGATAGTCGCGCGCTACGGCCGCCTCAAACCCCATGCGCCCCAAACCATCAAGAGAAAAGATCGTTTCGATGATCAAAGAGCTTCCAAAGAAAACACCAATGAAAACGCTGGGGAAGCCCGCAATGACAATAAGCATCCCGTTGCGGAAGATATGGCCATAGAGCACCCGCCGGTCGCTTAATCCTTTGGCACGCGCTGTAGTTACATACTGTTTTTGAATTTCATCGAGAAAACTATTCTTTGTCAAAAGAGTTAGTGTTGCAAATGCCGAAATCGTAGAAGCCAGAACAGGTAATGCAATGTGCCAGAAATAATCAACAATCTTACCACCATGTGAGAGTTGATCAAAGTTTTCAGACGTTAGCCCTCGAAGTGGAAAAATCTGATAATATGACCCTCCTGCGAACAGAACCAAAAGCAAAATTGCGAATAAAAAAGCAGGAACCGCATAAGCAACTATAATGATAGAGC
>MDTB01021613.1_pt1 | contig 10801 bp, 9 predicted proteins | sample 811161 | NCBI WGS metagenome assembly MDTB01 (sample SAMN05326650, study PRJNA326480) | marine metagenome | isolation source: seawater | place: Mediterranean Sea | collected 2009 | reverse complement strand
TTACTAAAAATATGATTGACTAATGCTTAAATATTAATTTTTATTAAAATATATTTATAAAATTTAATTTCAAAAAATCACAAAAATGTATATTTGTATACCAATTTAAAAAAAATGATAAAAGTAGAATTCCCTGATGGTAGATCAAAGAAATATCCAAAAGGTATAACCTTTTATGAGATTGCTAAATCAATAAGTGAAGGTCTTGCAAGAAATGTACTTGCGGCTGAAATTGGTGAAGAAATATTTGACTTAGATACTAAATTAAAAAATGATTGTAAAATCAGGCTTCTAACTTGGGATGACAATAATGGTAAAAAAGTTTTTTGGCATTCTTCAGCTCATTTAATGGCAGAAGCACTAGAATCACTATATCCTGGAATTAAATTTGCTATTGGGCCTCCAATTGAAAATGGATTTTATTATGATATTGATTTTGGAGACTACTCTTTTTCATCTGATCTTTTTACAAAAGTTGAGAAAAAAATAAATGAACTATCAAGATTGAAATCTAAATTTTTAAAAACTAATATTTCAAAACAAAATGCAAAAAAATATTTTAAAGAAAAAAATGATAATTATAAACTTGAACTTATACAAGAATTAAAAGATGGTGAAATTACTTTTTATCAACAAGGAAAATTTGTAGATTTATGTAAAGGCCCACATATTCCCCACACCGGACATATCAAAGCGTTTAAAATTCTCAGTACAGCAGGAGCTTATTGGAGAGGAAATGAAAAAAATAAACAACTGACAAGAATTTATGGTATAAGTTTTCCAAAAAATAAATTTTTATCAGATTATATAAATTTTCTTGAGGAGGCAAAAAAACGAGATCACAGAAAAATAGGTAAAGATTTAGAGCTTTTCACTTTCTCAAATAAAGTTGGACAAGGACTTCCCCTTTGGTTACCAAATGGGACCAATCTAAGAAATCGTTTAGAAAATTTTTTAAAGAAAATTCAACTAGATAATGGTTATGATCCTGTCATTACTCCCCATATTGGTCACAAAAGTCTTTATGTTTGCTCTGGTCATTTCGATAAGTACGGTTCAGATTCTTTTCAATCCATTAAAACTCCAGATTTAAATGAAGAATTTTTTTTAAAGCCAATGAATTGTCCTCATCATTGTGAAATATATAAAAGCAAACCACGATCATACAAAGACCTACCCATAAGATTTGCTGAGTTCGGAACAGTTTACAGATATGAACAAAGTGGAGAACTTCATGGTTTAACCAGAGTCAGAGGATTCACCCAAGATGATGCACATATTTTTGTAACTAAAAATCAAATTCAAAAAGAGTTTGAAAAAGTTATTGATATTGTTTTATTAGTCTTTAAATCTCTTGGCTTTGAAGATTTTACAGCTCAAATTTCATTGAGAGATAAAGTTGAGAGAAACAAATATATTGGAAATGATAATAATTGGAAATTAGCTGAAGATGCTATCATTAAATCTGCTGAAAATAAAGGCTTAGAGACAATTTTGGAATATGGAGAGGCAGCATTTTATGGACCAAAACTTGATTTTATGGTTAAAGATGCAATTGGGAGATCATGGCAACTTGGAACAATTCAAATTGACTATAATCTTCCTGAAAGATTTGATCTAAATTATATTGGTGATGATAATAAAAAACATAGACCGGTAATGATTCATAGAGCTCCATTTGGTTCTCTAGAAAGATTTATTGCTGTTTTAACTGAACATTGTAATGGGAATTTCCCCTTATGGTTGTCACCAAATCAAGTATCTATAATAATTATTAGTGAAAAATTCATTCTTTACGCCAAAGAAGTTTTTAATTTACTTAAAATTTCCGATATTCGCGCCTGCATTGATGATAGAAATGAAAAAACTGGAAGAAAAATTAGAGACGCAGAAATTAAAAAAACTCCATATATGTTGATAATTGGAGAAAAAGAATCAACAGAAAATAAAATATCTGTCAGAAAACATGGTGGCGAAAATATGGGATCAATGAAAATTGAAAAATTTATTGAAATAATTGAAAAAGAAATTAAAAATAGTATTAATAAATAACATAAAACTTAAAGGAGGAACCAAATTATAGTATTAAGAAGAAAGATTAACAGGACAAACAGGCGAATAGTAAAAACTAATGCTCACAAAATTAATTCTGAAATAAAATCCTCAGACGTAAGGCTAGTATCTAACAAAGAAATCGAGGATGGAATATATCCTATTCAAAAGGCCCTTGGCTTGGCCGATGAATTAGGATTAGATTTAGTTCAAATCGCAGATAATGCCGTCCCACCTGTATGCAGAATTGTTGACTATAACAAATTTTTGTACGAACAAAAAATGAGACAAAAATTATTAAAATCAAAAACTGCTAAAATAGTTCTTAAAGAAATTAGGTTTGGTCCCAATACAGATGATCATGATTTTGACTTTAAACTTAAGCATGCAAAAAAATTTTTAAATGATGGAGCAAAACTAAAAGCTTTTGTTTTTTTTAAAGGTAGATCTATACTATACAAAGATAAGGGAGAAATTTTACTTTTAAGATTTGCTCAAGAACTTGAAGAATTTGGAAAAGTTGATCAATTACCAAAGTTAGAGGGTAAGAGAATGATAATGTTGATGAGTGCGAAAAAAAATAATAAATAAAATCAAAGTATAATGCCTAAAATGAAAACTAAATCCAGTGCGAAAAAAAGATTCAAATTGACTGGTACTGGGAAAATTAAAAGAATGCATGCATTCAAAAGTCATATATTGACTAAAAAAACAACTAAACAAAAAAGAAATCTTACTAAATCTGGTTTAGTACATAAAAGTGATGTATCTAACATTAAACAACAATTATGTATTTAAATTAAATTTAGTGTTTATTAATTAACCCTATTCTTAGCTCTTAAGCAATAATTTATTCGCTAAGTTTAAAAAAATTAAAAAAATGCCAAGATCAGTAAATCATGTAGCTTCAAAAGCTAGGAGAAAAAAAATATTAAAACTTGCAAAAGGATTTTTTGGAAGAAGAAAAAATGTTTGGACGGTCGCTAAAAACGCGGTTGAAAAAGCTTTACTATATGCCTACAGGGACAGAAAAGTTAGAAAAAGGAAATTTCGTTCTTTGTGGATACAAAGAATCAATGCAGGTGCAAGACAATATGGAATGTCATACTCTCAATTTATGAGCTTAATACATAAAAATAATATTCAAATTAATAGGAAAGTTCTAGCTGACTTAGCCATGAATCAACCAGAGGCATTTAAGAGTATTATTGAAAAAATACAAAAATAACTTTTTACCTCGTTTATTTTGATAATCTCTCAAGCCCTAAAATTGAAGGTCTGTAAGAAGGATTAATCATTAATGAGGTTCTGTAATCAGTTTCAGATGCAAGTTTTTTATTTGATAATTCATAAGAATATGCTCTTCCAAAATATGCTTCGTTGTAGGTTGGGTCAATATCAATTGCATATGAGAAATTTTCTATAGCGTCTTCAAAATTATCTTTGTAAATATTAATTACTCCAATATTATGATATGAAAACTTATCCGAGGGATTTAATTTAATTGATTTGAGGTAATTTAAAATTGCATTATCATAATTATTCATTTTTTGATAGAACATCCCAATCTTGTAAAAAATATCATATCTATCAGGTTTTATAATACATGCATAATTAAAATAATCGATTGCCAAATAATTATTTAAATCAGAATAAATAGTTCCCATCAAGTCAAATCCTTCAAAAAACTTGTTATTTAAATTTAATGACTCTTGAATTAACGTAATCGCTTTAGTTGTGTCATCATTAAATAAAAAAAAATTACCTTTTAAAAATAAAGCATAAAAGTTTTCAGAATCATAATCTAGAATTTCATTTATTATTTTTAATCCATTTTTAAAATCATTTACGGCTAAATAAAGTTCAGCTAAATTTAGTCTACAATCTATATTAGTATAATCTATATTTGCACACAATTCCCATGTATCTTTTGCTTTTTTTGAATTACCCATTAAATAGTACAAAGACCCTAATTTAAATTTATAAAATGAATTAAAGGAATCCAGTCTACATGAAATAACTAAATCCTTGTAGGCATCTGAGAGATTTGAATACTTTATGAAAAAATTAGATCTTGAGAAAAATAAATCTGCGTTTAAAGAGTCAAGTTTTATTAAATTATTTATTGAATCAATAGACTTAATTGAATCATTAAAACTATAATTAATTTTTTTATAATTTTTATTTGAATTGCATGATAAAAAAATTATTGATAAAATAGATAATATATTAAAAACATTATATCTAAGAACTTTCAATTTTTTCAATAATTTTTGATTCGATTTCGTTCATTAACTCAACATTATCATTCAAAAGCGCTTTAACAGAATCTCTACCTTGACCCAACTTAATATCACCATAACTAAACCAAGAACCACTTTTATCTATTAAATTTAGTTCTACTCCTAAATCAACTATTTCACCAATTTTAGAAATTCCTTCACCATATAAAATATCAAATTCTGTTTTTTTAAATGGAGGAGCAACTTTATTTTTGACAACTTTAACTCTGGTTCTATTTCCAACCAAATTTTCACCATTTTTAAGTTGTGTACTTCTTCTTATATCTAATCTTATTGAAGCATAAAATTTCAATGCATTTCCACCAGTTGTAGTTTCTGGATTTCCAAAAATAACTCCAATTTTTTCTCTTAATTGATTAATAAATATACAAATACATCCTGTTTTTGATATTGAAGCAGTTAATTTCCTTAAAGCTTGAGACATTAATCTTGCATGTAAACCTAATTTAGAATCTCCCATTTCACCCTCAATTTCACTTTTAGGTGTTAGGGCGGCAACTGAGTCTACTACTATAATATCAATAGCACCAGATCTGATTAAATTATCAGCAATTTCTAATGCTTGTTCTCCTGAATCTGGTTGAGCAATTATTAATTCATCAATATTAACTCCAAGATTTTCAGCATATATCCTATCAAAAGCGTGCTCTGCATCAATAAAAGCCGCAATACCCCCAGTTTTTTGAGCTTCAGCCATTGCGTGAATTGCAAGAGTAGTCTTTCCTGAAGACTCTGGTCCATATATCTCGACTACCCTTCCTTTAGGATAACCTCCAACTCCTAATGCCAGATCTAAACCAATAGAACCAGTTGAAATTGAAGATATATTCTCATGAGTAACACTACCCATTTTCATAACAGCTCCTTTACCATAGGTTTTTTCTAACTTATCAATAGTAATGTTTAATGCTTTTAATTTTGATTCTTTTTCTTTATCCATAATATATTTTTTGTCAAATTAAATACGAAAAAATGACAATTTGTGTCATTAACTAAAATTTAAAATTTGATTCGAATGATCATTTGTTTTGACTTTATCAATAATATTTTCTATTAATTGATTTTCATTTATAATAAATGTAACTCTAAGAACACCTTCATATTCTCTTCCCATAAATTTTTTTAACCCCCAAACACCATACAAATTTATAACCTCTTTATTAGTGTCAGCTAATAATGAAAAAGGCAAAGAATACTTGTTAATAAATTTTAAATGAGATGAAGAACTATCAGGACTAACTCCTAAAACTATGTATCCTTTTTTTAATAAAACAGAGTAATTTTCTGAAATATTACAGGCTTGCTTTGTACAACCAGGAGTTAAATCTTTGGGGTAGAAATATAAAACAATTTTTTTTCCTGAGTAATCACTTAAGGAAACTTTTTCATTGTTTTCATTTAACAAGGAAAAATTAGGAGCTTGATCTCCTACTTTTAGTTTTTTCATTAATTTTTTTTTTCAAATTTATTAAAAAATGAAATTTTTACCGGCATATTTTTTTTTTATTATTAACAAATTTTTAAAATTATTGAAATGAAAATTCAAACTTATTTTTAATGCATAATTTTCTCATATTTGATAAAGCATATCTCATTCTTCCTAAAGCTGTATTAATACTAATTCCGCATTCATTTGAAATTTCTTTAAACGTCATCCCTCCAAAGAATCTCATTTCAATAACTTCTTTTTGATCCTCTGATAGTAATCCAGTCAATTTTTTTAATTCTTTAGATTGATCAAAGTTTGGATATTTTGAATCTTGAATTTCATTATTATCATTTAGAGAATTGATTAAATCAAATTTAAAATTCTTATTAAAATTTTGCAATCTAGATTCTTTTCTGAAATAATCTATGATAACATTATGAGTGATTCTCATAAACCAAGGAAGAAATTTTCCTTGATCCTTATATTTACCAGACCTTAAAATGTTAAATACTTTTATACATACCTCTTGAAATATATCATTTGAGATATCTTTGTCCTTTATTTTTGAAAGTATATATCCATATACTTTATCATTATACTTTAGAATTAATTGGTTGAACGATTCAGTATTACCGGAAATGAAGGTAGATATATAAATAGAATCTTGATTATTTTGTACACACATAACTACTAATTTAAATTAAACAATAAATATTAATAGGTAAAAGTGTGTATAGGCATTTTTTTTGTTATAGCAAATATAAAAAAAATAAATTGTAAATAAAAGATTCATTAAATTTTTGTAGTTAACTTTGAAATATTTTTTGTTAAAAATGATTTAGATGATTAATAAGAACTATTTTATTGAGATTGAAGAAGCTAACCTTCATAATTTAAAAAATGTTACTGTCAAAATACCTAGAAATAAACTAACTGTAATAACCGGTCTTTCTGGTTCAGGAAAATCTACTTTAGCTTTTGACACTTTATATGCTGAAGGACAAAGAAAATATGTCGAAAGTTTATCGTCATATTCCAGACAATTTTTAGGTAAAATTAAAAAACCTAAAGTTAAAAGAATAACTGGACTATCCCCAGCTATTGCCATTGAACAAAAAGTAAAAAGTAATAATCCAAGATCAACTGTAGGAACAAGTACAGAAATATATGATTTTCTCAAATTACTTTTCTCTAGAATTGGGAAAATAATTTCTCCTCTTTCAGGAAATGAGGTAAAGAAAAATAATAGAGACGACATTTTAAATTTTATGATGCAACAAAAAATAGGTCATAAATTTATTATCATGACACCCATGAATTTCTATTACAATAATAAAAATGAAAAAATAGAAATACTTCAAGAAAAATTAAAAAAAGGATTCCAAAGAGTACTATATAAAGATGAAATAACTAAAATAGAAGACTTAATAAATAATAAATTTGATTTATCGGAGACTATATACTTGATAATTGATAGATTAAAACTTAATAGTAATATTAAAAATAGAATTATTGAATCAATTGACCTTGCTCTGATAGAGGGAGAAGGCAAATGTATTATTGAAAATATCGATGATAGAAATAAATTTTACTTTGACAATTTACTTGAAATGGATGGTATTAAGTTTGAAAAACCAAATATACATTTATTTTCATTTAACAGTCCATTTGGTAGTTGTGAAACTTGTAGCGGATTTGGTGAGGTTATTGGAATTGATGAAGATTTAGTTGTTCCAAATAAAAATTTATCAGTATTTGAAGATGCAATATTTTGTTGGAGAAGTAGTGTGTACTCAAAATTTAAAAATCAAATTATATCAAACTCAGAAAAATATAATTTTCCAATTCATAAACCCTATAAAAAATTAAATGATATTGAAAAAAATTTATTATGGTTAGGTTCAAAAGATATTACTGGAATATATGAATTCTTTAAAAAAATCGAAAGAAAAAAATATAAAATTCAAAATAGAGTATTACTTTCCAGATACAGAAATAAAACTACTTGTAAAACATGTAATGGATTTAGATTAAGAAAGGAATCGACTTATGTGAAAATTAATAACTATAATATTACAGATTTATTAAATATCTCAATTAAGGAGCTTTACAAAATAATTAATAATTTAAAATTAAATAAAACTGAAATTGATATTTCAAGAAACATTATTTTTGAAATTAAAAATAGACTTAAATTATTAATTAAAATTGGATTAAGCTATCTAACAATAAATAGAAAATCATCAACTTTATCTGGAGGTGAATCACAAAGAATAAATATTATAACATCAATTGGAAGTAGTCTAGTAGGTTCAATTTATGTTTTAGATGAACCTAGTATTGGACTTCATTCAATTGATACTTTGAAACTCATTGAAATATTACAATCATTAAAAAACTTAGGTAACACTGTTGTAGTAGTTGAACATGATGAAGAAATTATTAAAAATTCTGATTATATTATTGATATTGGTCCAAAAGCTGGAAAAGATGGAGGAGAAATTATTTATTCAGGTAACCTTAAGAATTTATTAAAATCAAAATCTAGTTTAACCGCTAAATATCTCAATAATGAACTTAAAATTGAATTGACAAGAAAAAGAAGTTGGAAAAATTCTTTAGAATTTCATGGAATTAAACATAATAATTTAAAAAATATAAATGTTAAACTACCTCTTAATGTATTAAATGTTATTATTGGAGTTAGCGGATCCGGTAAAAGCACCTTGGTTAAAAATGTAATTTATCCATGTTTATTAAAATATCTGAACCAAAAATATTTAAAACAAGGAAATTTTAAGGAAATGACTGGAGATATTGACAAATTAAATTCTGTTACATTTATCGATCAAAATCCAATTGGAAGATCTTCAAGATCTAATCCAGTAACTTATATAAAAGCTTATGATGAAATTAGAAATTTATTTTCTAAAATTGAACTTTCAAAAATTAGAAAATATAAACCTAAACACTTTTCATTTAATGTAGATGGAGGAAGATGTGAAGAGTGTTTGGGAGAAGGTGAAAAGATAATAGAAATGCAATTTATGGCTGATATTAAAATTAAATGTGAAGTATGTAAAGGTAAAAGGTTTAAAAAAGAAATCCTTGATGTTAGATATTTTAAGAAAAATATATTTGATATACTAAATTTAACAGTAAATGAGGCCATAGTTTTCTTTGAATCAAAACAAAACAAAAAAATTGTAAACTTAATTACCCCATTAAAAGATGTGGGTTTAGGTTACATAAATTTGGGACAATCATCTTCAACTCTGAGTGGAGGAGAAGCTCAAAGAGTTAAATTAGCTTCATTTCTTGGAAATTCTAAAATTAACGATAAAGAAATTATAATATTTGATGAACCAACAACTGGACTTCATATACATGACATAAGAAAATTACTCAATTCTTTCAAAATTTTAATTGAAAAAGGACATACAATATTAGTTGTTGAACATAATATTGATGTCATTAAAACTGCAGATTGGATAATTGAATTGGGAGAAGGTGGCGGAGAAGATGGTGGGAATTTAATTTTTGAAGGTCAACCTGAAAATTTAATTAACAACAAAAAAAGTTTGACATCAACATTTCTTAATGATAAACTTAAATATTAAAAATTTGAGAGTTAAATATTTTTTTATACACAGAATCAGATTTGATTAAATCTTCATGATTTCCACACTCAACTATTTTCCCTTTTTCTAACACTAAAATTTTATCAACATCTTTAACTGTTGATAGTCTATGAGCAATTATTATGGTAGTTTTTCCATCTGTAATTTTTTTTAAAGCTTTTTGAATTAAATCTTCAGTATTTGAATCGATTGAAGAAGTTGCTTCATCTAAAATAATCACTTTAGGATTAATTACATAGGCTCTCAAAAAAGAAATTAATTGCCTTTGTCCAGATGACAGCATTACCCCTCTTTCCCCCACATTATATTCAAATCCTCCTGGAAAATCATTAATAAAATTAAATAAACCAATTTCTTTTGATGCTCTAATTACTTCATCTGAAGTAATTTTAGAATCTAATATAATATTATTTAAAATTGTATCTGAAAATAAAAATATTTCTTGAAGTACTAATGCAAAATTTTTCCTTATTGAACTTTGACTAAATTTTCTTATGTCTTGATTATCTAATAAAATTTTACCGCTACTAAATTCATAAAATCTTAATAATAAATTTATTATTGTACTTTTACCAGAGCCTGTTTCTCCTACAATTGCTAATTTCTCTCCTTGATTGACTTTGAAGGAAATATTTGATAATACAATCTCATTTTTATTATAAGAAAAGGTCAAATCTGAGAACTCTATGTTACCTCTAAAATTTTTTAAATTTAAATTATCAGTAGACTTAATTTGATATTTTAAATCTATTATTTTGAAAACCCTTCTTGATGCAACTACACCCCTTTGAAGAATATTAATTCTATCTGATAAATTTCTAACAGGTCTAAATAACATATTAATTAACAAAATAAATGATACCATCAAACCTGGAGTAATTTGACCATCTTTCAATATATTTATACCTCCATACCATACCATGAGCGATAGAGAAAGTGCACTAATAATTTCAATAATTGGAAGGAAAATTGAAAAATACCAAATAGCTTGGATAGTAGAATTTTTAAAATTTTTGTTTAACTGTTTAAATTTTTTAAACTCTTGTTTTTCTCTTGAAAAAATTTGTACAATTTTCATACCTGAAATATGTTCTTGTAAAAATGCATTTAACCTTGATATGGCATATCTTTCCTCCTCAAAAGCTATCTTCATTAATTTTTGAAAAAACTTTGTTGACAAAATTAGAATTGGAAAAACTGACAAAGAAATTAGAGTTAATTTAATATCTCTGTTAATCATCCATATTATGATTATTAAAATCTTAAATAAATCACTCAAAATAACTAAAACACCTTGAGAAAAAATTTCTGAAATTGTTTCGATATCAGATACTGTTCGTGTTACAAGCGAACCAATAGGATTTTGATTAAAATAC
>MDTB01085059.1_pt1 | contig 10802 bp, 3 predicted proteins | sample 811161 | NCBI WGS metagenome assembly MDTB01 (sample SAMN05326650, study PRJNA326480) | marine metagenome | isolation source: seawater | place: Mediterranean Sea | collected 2009 | reverse complement strand
TGCTATTCGTAAAATCATCACCTCTTATAGTATCAGAATTCACCGTGGTTGATGTAAGAGTTGTAATTGTTGCAGATGAAATAGTTCCTCCGAATCCGCTACTAAGTGTCGCTGCACCAGTGACCGTGAGTGTTCCGCTTATTGTAGTATTTGGTGTAATCTTAACAGCGTTTGTATGATTTAAACCAATCTCAACATTTCCATCAGTACCACTACCAGAACCACTTGTTCTATCACCAGCATTTAATATTAAATCACCACCGCTTGAGCCTTCACCAGATGCATCCCCAGCCTCTAATTTTAATGTTTTACCCTCAGAATCCTCACCACTTACGGAGGTCGGTTTAAATTCAGTTTCACTAGATGTTAAAGAAATATTACCACCTAATGTAGTAGTTCCTGCAAATGTTGCATCACCAATCGGTACAGCGTTATCACTCGCATCTTTAATTTTAAAAGAACCACTTTCTTCTTTTACCTTAACGTTACCTAGATGAATCGTACCACCACTTACATAAAGGTCTCTCCATCTCTTAGAAGAGCTTCCTAAATCTTGTGTAACATCGACCGATGGCAATACGTGCCCAGTAAATGTAGAGTTTCCAGCGAAAGAACCAGTAACTGTTAGGTCACCATTAATTGATAGTGCACCATTAAGAGTTGTGTTTCCATTGAGAACCGGAATGATTCCGACAGTGTTTGCTGTAACTTTTGTACCAGCTGAACGTATTGATGCTTTAATGGACATAGATTAGGTCTCCGTTGATAAGGTTACTCTCGGCGTAATTTCAACTTGACCTTCTAATACTCTATTGACTTCACTGGTTGATGCTTTTCTGATTTCTATATCGTAAACATATCGACCAGCTTTAATTGCCGATGTCTGTGCCGCAGTTAATGAAACAACAATCCCCTTATCTGATGAAGTGAAAGTTGTTGCGCCTGATACATCTCCAACAATTGAAAACTTAGTATCAACTTTAGGATTATTAAAAGCTCCTGGTGAATTAGAGGAACCATATGCCTTTTTGATTCTTCCTACCCCAATAAAATCTGTTAAGGTCGCATCAGAACCACTTGTGGCTTCATTTAAATCGACTGTAAAAGTAAATGTTGACCCTTGGTCTATAAAAATATTTGAATAAGTCGCCATAATTATCTCTATTTATACTTCTCTATGTTGCAGATGAGTCAAGAGTACCAAGTAAGTGATACTTTTGGGTATCTCCGGTACCAGATGTTAAAAATTCAATTTCTAATGTTTTTGTATATTTCGCAATATGACTACTTTCTAACAATATTACTCCACCTGGTTGAAAGAAGTTTCCATTACCATCATGTATAAATGATTTTACATTTCCTGTCGAACTACTAACTGGTACATTATTATAGCCTGGACTATTATTTCCGTATGAACCTTCGATTTTTATTTGACTACATGTAATAGAAGTAATTGGTTTAGTTGTTCCATCTGCGCCAGGTGATGCGTGTGATACTACTACAGAACCAACCGAATCAGCGGCTACCCCGCCTTTACCTTCAGGCACTGAGCGTAAACCGGTAGATGTAGCTCTAAATGGTGGAGCAGTATCTGTAGGCGGAAAACATTGATATCTTGTGGTTGCTCTAGATGGCGAATCGCAAATAGTTAATCCAAATCCAATCTTTAAATCTTGAATTAGTGGTTCATCTGCATATCCATAAGTAGATGGGTCATTGGTTGAATGCGATGCGGTCGGTCCAATATAACCATCCGTTGAATCGGTAAGGTGTAATTCGATAGGAGCATCAGGTGAATTTGTATCTATTCGTGTTATCTCAGTAGTTCCAGTACCTAAAGAAGTTGGAAAAGTAAACTTAGTTCCACCAGCATAAGTAGCCAATGTGCTACTACCATCAGTTAATTCCCATTGATTGGCGCTATTATCATAAATTAATCTTGTCGGTGAATTATCAGTACCATCTTTTCTATAAAAATAATCACCTGCTACTGGAGCTCCGTATATTGCTTGACCAAGATATGCGTGTTCTCTGCCTCGTGCAACATGACCATATTGGTCTAAGTGATATGTAGCCGAATCAATTGTAATTGTTGCTGGCATTTGTAAATCAAGAACTTTATTAATTATGATTTTATCACTTGGTGCAGCAGTACCATTATAATCAAGACCCATACCTCTTAATCCCATTACTCCGGTTGGCCCCTTTTGGTCATTTATGTTATAAGCTTCTCTATAAAATTGGCCATCATAAGATTTAAGTTCTTTTCTATCAATTCTTACTTTGGTATGACCAGTAAGAGCTTCATGTTTAACTAAAGCCTGAATTGTTGGTGTTCCAGTTTTATAAAGAGAACAGAATCCGTCTAAAGATTCATCAACTAGACCTCTATGACGATATACAAAAAATGTTCTACCTTCAGGTGTATCATTAGAACCATGGCCAGGTCTTAATCCAGCTGCTTGAAGTGCAGCATTGTCTTTACCGGGTAAAGTATTATTTACCTTTTCAACTCTTCCCGCAGAACCTCCTGCTCCAACACTGGAAATTTGTGATACAAATGCCCCTTTAGGTGAAGCGTCAAATACTGATAGAAAAGGAGTGTTATTATAATTTTCGAATATAATAATATCACCTTTTCCAATTTGTTCACCTTCATAGAACATTCTAGGTTGGTCATAGTCTAAACCACATACTAAATGACTTCCAACTCCTCCACCTGGTCCCATTCCGTTTGCAAGTTCTATTCTTCCTACGCCATAACCCTTTAATCCTCGGTGGTCAACAGCTTGAACTATAGGATTCCCTTGAACCTTTTCTCCGGTTACTGGTTTATTTAGCTCAACATAATTTGGTTGATAATCCATGTGAGAGATATAAGTAAATGGTTGGAATATTGACCCATCATTAGTCCCACCTTTGTTTCCTCTTAATATAGTGTTTCTTGGCTTAGGCGAATTATAATCATAAATTAAATTTCCAGGTTGAGTTGTTTCATTATTTTCCCAACTTGTTTTAGTAGAGTCAAATCCCCAGGCAACATAGTGTTGTTTAACCGGGCTTTCTGATTGTCTTCTAAATCCATTTGATTCCCATTTCAATCTTGCTATTTGTGACCAAGAATGAGGTGGTTTATATGTTATTGTTATTTTTGTATCTGATAACAATCTCCCATATTTGTTTGGCGAATTTGTTCCAAAAGAATTTTCATGTAGACTAAAATCTGGGCTTTCATTATTAGCAGCATTTTTTCCTAGTCTATATGTTTTACCACTAACATAAGAGCCATGTCTTGGAATTGACTGATCAATCACCTTTTGTATTTTTCCTCGAGGCTTATTTAAAGGATTAGCTGGATGAAAATATCTTGCATCTAATATACCTCCTCGAGTATTGAACTTATCATAGCTCTGGAAAAAGGCATATTTTCCGATAAGACCTTGAGCTACACGAGGAGCCATTATAAAAAATGCTTCTATTGAATAAAAATGATTATTCTTAAACGGGTTAATATATTTGTTACTTGCCCTGGTACCTTTAAAATCAAATTGACCTTTATTATTTGGTGAACTATCTGTAATTGGTGCTATAACATAATTATGTCCGATTTCTTTTCGGTCAGTAATACCATCAAAAAAATTAGGACTGGTGTATTGATCATTAATACCTGCAGCTGCTAGGCCTCCCTCAAACACATACATTGGCGAATTGAACGCAATATATTTTTCTGTTGTTGAAGCTTTTTCAAATGTGTGGAGCCCAGTTCCTTGGGCTGTTAAATCAATTTGAACACCACTATTGGCATTACTTTCGTCTAAAGCCAGCTTAATTGAATTATTATCAACCTTTATTACAAAATAAGATTCGCCATCTTCTAAAGGACTAATTACAGTATCACTAGATGAATAACTTAAAATGTCTGCTTTTCTTAAACCATGATTGGCTATTGTTATTACATCAGTTCCTGTGTTAACCGAACTTGGTAAAACTTCTATTGAACCAAAAAGAGGTAAATAACCAATTGTTGGTGATTCTAATCCTGGCGCATATCGAGCAGTAGTAAGTGGAGAAAGATCGGATGTTAACCTTTGTCCAGTTGTTTGGTCTACATCCCAAACTTTAACTATTGTTGGCATTGTAGTTTGAGCTGCAAAAATTTCTTGAGGGTCAAATCTATTAGAAGCTGCAGTAATAATAAGCCTATCTGTAGTAAATCCTCTTTTTGTTCTTTCTACACCTAGGCCTTGTTGTCCGCCTATTGAAAACCCTGGGTTGAAATATCCACTAAATTTAACAATACCAGTATTATTATCATTTACAGCTGGATGAAAAGCGCCATCACCATAATCGAATAAACCTTGCTCCCAACCGATTTCTTTAGCAACTGATGGTATATCTACTAATTCGGCTGAACTAAAATTGTAAAAAGATTCAGCATCAGAGGGTGCAATTGCAGTGTTAGGAGAAAAGTATGGAATGGTTAGTGCAGCGTCTTGGCCTATAACATAGGAGCCACCACCTTTAGAAATCAAATCGGTTTCAGTAATACCATAAACATCAGACCAGTTATAATATTCAGCCAATAAACCAGTACCTCCGCTTTCCATTAAGTTTTCTCCTAACTGAACAGAAATTGAAGATAATCGATTCGCTATAGTTTGTAAAGGTTCTGCTAATTTAAATCTTCCATCATCACCTTTTACTTTATTAATGTCTCTTTGCTCAATCCCATATAGTCTGTTTTCTTCACGAAAAGATTGATAATTAACTTCTTCACTTCCATACGAATTAATCCCATTGACAATAGCTATATCATCATATGTAAATGTTTCTCCGCCAAAGGCACTAGTTAACAAATTTGTCATTGCCAATGGCTTATTAGGCACATCGGAAAAATTGTTGTCCTGCAGAATACCCTCAGTTTGAAATAATGTTTTAGTCGTTGCCATATTGAGTATTTATCCTTTATGTAGTTGAACGGAGCAATAGATAATAAATTTGATCCGATTCTTCTCCAGTAGTTTCATCTAATTGTTTTACTATAATAGGCATTTTATAATCAAATCCAGTACTTCGTGGAGAAGCATTCGATAAATCAGAACCTGCTTCGGCATTAACTAAACTTTCCATAAAGCTTTGGTCTGAATCCTGTATTAAACTACTTGAATAATTTTGAACTATAACTCGGTCTTCAAAAACTAAACGTGCAACCTTTAAATCAGAAGTAAAATCAGATACAGCCGAACCATCTCCAGCTGGATAATTTCCTTTTGTAAATATTTTTTTATTTCCCGCTGTGCTATCAGATTCCCATGGGCCATCAAACGTAGAGAATGCTCTATTATAAGTATCTCCCTCTTGTATATAAACTGCCGGTCCAAATGGACAATCATCAAATGTATCATATCCTGGCGCCGAAACACTAGTACCGCCTCTTGTTATAGTACCACCTGGTGAATTTTTTAGAGCTGGATCGTGTATTTGTAAAGACCCGTCTATTTTAATTTCATTTTCGCTTTTATTGTGATAGGGGTCTACTTGAGTAAACCTATTTTGAGAAACAATCTGAGCTTGACCAACGTTAGATTCAATGTTGGTTAATATAGTGTTATAACTCCGTATGCCATCATCAGTAGAGGTGTAATTTAAACCAGAGGTTGAAAGATACCCATCATCTTCAGTACTCTGATATAATGGAAAGCCTGAACTGAAAGCCCCATTAATGTTATACATAGGACCAATACTCTCGAAATATGTATAAGGTCTATCATAACTTCCAGTCATATCGCCATAAGCAGCTTGTTGTAATGCATATGCATTACCAGGTCCACCGGAAGCTCTTTGAGCTGGCGGAATGTTTGATGTAAAATCTAATGAGCTTACAGGTAATTGTCTTTCAAACGAAACAATGTTTGGAGAATTAAATAACATTACCTGAGGTGAATCAGCAACAAACTGGCTAAGAACATCTAAAACAATAGCAGTTGCATCTTGAGTGCCTGATGCAGTATTTTCTTTTGGGATTGTGATTATGTCACCAATTTTATATCCGCTACCTCCATTCACGACTCTTGCAGCTGTTATTGTGTTAAGCTCTCTTGTAACTTGTAATTCTAATCCGCTTCCACTACTATCAGCATGTTCTAATGGATGTGAGCCTGAACCATTCGCTATATTTTGAGTTCCGTCTTCAGCATCATTAGTATATGTACCTCCACTAACTTCACCTACTAACGTTACAGCCCCGTATGTTTGTAAAGCGGGGTCAGCTGATGGTTTCATCTGAAAGAAAACTGGACTATTTGTTTGCTTTCTTTTTAATATAAATGATTTTTGTCCATTGGCCGCAATATTAAAATTACTTACTATTAAAGGATAAAAAGAACTTCCAAAAGGAACCTGGGTTTCATTAATAGTTACCTTTTTCTGAAAGTAGCTACTTCCTTTAGCAATTTCAAAAGGAGTATTATCATGGCCTTTTACAAATACTTTAGAAACCAAGTCTCCATTAGTATATGTGAAAGGAATATCTGTTCCAAAAGTAAATCGACCATTGGCAGGCGAATATGAAGCTTGATTTTTCTTTACAATTGTAACCGTTTCTGATTGGCTTTCAATAGTATTTGCAAATATTAATCCTTGAGAACCTCGTCGAACCGACATTGATTTAATTGCATCAGACAATCCATTAGTAGCATTGGTTGCTGCAGAACTATGACGACCATTAGTAAAATCACTTGAGGTTGTAAGATTTAAACCGGAAGTTAATTCTGCATCAGTATATAATTCAAGGGTGCTGGCACCGGTTCTTTTTACAAAATGAGAGCCATGTATATTGCTCATCCCCTTTGTTACAATAGTATCATCAGAAAACCCGCTAATATCTGGTAAACCAGATGGAAAATTATCAACTCCACCTAATGAGCTAATTGATTCACCGATTTTAAATCCTAGGTGTAAAAGATTTGTAGTAGAAGCAACAAATGTACTATCTGCCCCAAAAATTGTGGTCACCGGAGTTCCGGTCCAAGTATTGGTTGAGTCCCACCAACCTTGTAATTCAGTTGAAGATGTTGATGAATATATTAAGTCTGCATGAAGAGTTGATTTAGCAATGGTAGAAGTAGTACCAGCCTGCCATCTGTTATTGCTTTTATGAAAATGGAAGAAAAAGGTACCGGCAGCACCTCCAGTAAGAATTTCCCAACAATCACTACTTTTTACATATTGATAGAAACCCTCTCCTACAAATGCGCTTGCCATCCCTGTAACAGTTACACCATTATCACTTTGACGTACAAAAAGATTTTGATTATCAAGAGCAGTACCAGAGTTTTGAATAAATATTTTTTCTTTATCAGTAAAGAATCCTCCACCTAAATTGAAACCAACCTGTGGTGATGCGAATAATCTTTTATGTAAATCTGAATCAAAAGAGGGCTGAACACCATTATATAGTGATTCTCCTTGTAAAGCAATATGTGCATCAATTACTGAGGCTGAAATAATCTTAACTTCTTTTACTGTCGCATTAATATGAGCATCACTAAAATCATTAATTGGATAACTCGAGTCAGCAATACCAGTAATATTGATTACATCACCATCTTTAATTGTGTATGTACCTTTGACCGTATTTTGGTCATTAGTACCTGAAATTGTTATGACCGCAGGATTGGCTTTGGTGACACCAGTAATATCGAATCTTTTTCCGGCCCCAAATCCATTAGGTACATGGTTATCAATATAAAAAGGACCTTCTCCATTTCTTATTTGTCTTGTAAGATTTACTGAACCGGTGTCTGGTAGTTCTTGAGGCTTAGATGTAAATATAATAAAGTTATCATCTTTTGTAGATGTTGGAGAATTTAGAATTGCATCGCCAGACTGAACACTTAGATTTTTAGTTCCTATAACAGGGTTAGGTGATGAGTCATTAATATTTTGCAATCTTATTGCTGTACTATTTTCATCTACATTTGGTGAATCAATGCGCAATTGAAATCTATAATTATTAGGAATAAAATCTAATCTTTGTCCGGTTGTATAAGTATTATTCGATTTGAATAAACCAACATCTATTGCAGTAAATGGAGCAGACGTACCACTAAGAAGATGAGAAAGAGCAAGGTTCCCTCTTTTTATCTCCCTTAAATTACCTTCTTTACTAAATCCTATTTTTGCCATTTTATTCTTCGGGTTCTACTTCTAATTTCCATTCGCCTCGAGGATGAGATGCATCTGCAGTTGCTCCTGTTCTAGTTTCAACTACGTTTTTAAATATTAATGAATTGCTTTTTGTTCTAGTTCCAGGTCTTAGCCCATTCACTTGTACTTCAAGTGTAAAGGTTTGTGTATATCCTGTTACATCAGAAGTTTCTGCAGATAAAGCACCAGAGCCATCACCTATTAAATTCAATGCTCCAGGCAGAGAGGCTCTAGAACCATTTAAATCACCTAGTAAACCATCGATATCCATTATTAAGGTGAATGTCTGTTTATTGTTCATTAAGTCATTTCTACCATCAACATAAAACTCTGTAATTTCAGACTTTACGCCATCCCACCTAGTTTTAAAGATTCTTAATTCTGTAGTTAAATCATCATTCGATACTGCAATACCATTTACAGTAATATCCATTTTAATATTCCAGTTTTTGTTCCAGTTATAGAGATTATATATCCCGTCTGAACCTAATCGAGTCGAATGTAATTGATTAGCATTGGTACCAACTATAGTGGTTGTGAATATAGTCGGAGCAGTCGGAATACCTGGAACGCTTGAAAAATCTATTCCATTAAGCCTACATTTGTATGTCTGTGTTAATTCTTTCCAAATATCATTTTCTGCTAAAGTCGGATATTTTTTCTGACTTGCAGGTATATCAGGTCGTCTATAAACTGAATCAGGGTGGAAACTAGTTATAGGTTCACTTGGAAGATTTAATCGATAATCTGTTATTCCAGTTGGGTTCCCAGCATCATTTAGAGGGCCTGGCATACCTGTACCCGACAGAGGGTCATTACCACTAGGACTATCCCACCCTCTTTGCCATCTAACATCTAACGTAATGGTTCTTTTATTATATGTTTGACAAAAGTTTAGTAGTGCTCTTCCAACATCTAATATATCATTACGATCAAATCCATTTCCTCTTAATTGGATGTGTCGTATATTTGTTCCAAAGAATGTCTGAAATGCGCCATCATGCGCAAACCCTTTAAATGGTCCTCTAGATAACTGAAGTGACCAGTTTGACAGATCAAGGGAAGTAAACTTTGTTGTAAATCTACCCTGTAAAGATGGGATTTTGTGTTCATACTTATGGGAAGTTCCGTCTTTTCTTCTATCCAATAACCATAAAGAAGCAGCATCTCTACCAGAGTTAGGATAATCAGCACTACCATCATTTCCGCTTGAATAAGTAACAGACCCTGGTTCTAATTGTTCTTGAAAAGACCTAATTGAATAGTTTGGACAATCGAACCCATCGAAAAAACTAAATTTGACGAACTCAGCATTAGGCTCATCTCCAGCATAACCCCAATTATTAATACCTGAAAAATAATTCCATTGGCCTGACATTTCTGTTAATTTTTTAAATCCTTTATTTGTACTTTGTGTTCCATTACACAAATGATGAAAATCGATTGGACCTCGAGCAGAATTTATTGCAAGATTTAACTTTTCGAGAGTGTCGGCCTGGTGTCTAACAGTAAAGCCTTCACCTAAATTTTGTCCGACTGAATCTGTGGCATATATATGATGGGTCGATGGTGGACCAATGGGACCTTCAAAATTATTATGCTGCAAGTAAAGATTTTTTAAATTGGTTGCGTTTCTGAATGTCGGAAATGGGCCAGACAATCCAAATGAATTTTGGTATTCACCAGCGTTCTGCCCCTGGTTTCTTGTTTGAAGTTTAAAGTCTGTTAAAGATGAACCAATTACATCTGTTGCAAATGACCCTTCAGGTAAATCTGCTGCAGGCATCGAAGCTACTGCTGAAGTTGCAACTTGACTAGAATGTAATCTTCCTAACTTCAAGGCTCCATCGTATCCTGCATTATATACTCTTCGAGGTCCTCGGCGAAAAGATGTATTATAATAAGGAAATCCTATTGGCTCAGTGTGAACCTTTTGACTTCCATTCCTAAATCTCCAGTTTCTATATGCTCCATTTCTAACTGCAGCTATTTCAAATATTAATGCGGCTCCACCATTTCCACCTAATTCTGAGTCGGGTATAGTAACAGTATCTCCTGCTTCAAATTTTCTTCCGCCAAATCCATAATTTGTAAAGGTAGCAGTTACTAAGTTTGGTGCTACTGCTCTTCCATCTGCAAAGTTATTAACTGTTGCTTTACCTGCATTATTAACTGTAATATCAAAAATAGCATTCTCTCCATTACCACTTGTAGTAACATTTCCGTCTGACATTTTAACGGTATATCTTGCATTAGGCCTAGCAGCGTCAGTTTGATTTTGATAGTTTCTTATTCCAAATCTAGTTCTAATAGTACCTGGTTGAAAGTTTGTTCCCCATGCTAAACCTCTTTCTCCATGGGCTCTCACTCCTCTTTGAAATTCAAATGATTTAAGCGTTGCCCGACAATCGACAAATTGATTTAAAGGAAGAAAATCTGGTGATCGAACAGTTACACCAGCAACAGGAACTCCGATACCAGGCTGGGTTCTATTAAACCCTGCTTGTTTAACATTTACTGTCTGAAGCTTTGTATTTCCATCAAAAATTGGAAGTGTACCACCAACTTCTGAATTTTCCAAATTAATAGAAGTT
>MDTB01029192.1_pt1 | contig 10802 bp, 10 predicted proteins | sample 811161 | NCBI WGS metagenome assembly MDTB01 (sample SAMN05326650, study PRJNA326480) | marine metagenome | isolation source: seawater | place: Mediterranean Sea | collected 2009 | reverse complement strand
TATATCGACGTCTTTATTTCTTTTAATGATTTCTTTTCCTTCAGCTTGTGCAACACATCCACAAATCGCAATAGTCATATTTTTACCCAAAGCTATTTTATTCTTTTTATAATTTGCTAAACGACCAATATCTGAATACATTTTATCAGAAGCCTTTTCACGAATATGACATGTATTAAGAATTGCAAGTTCACAGTCTTCTGGACTTTCAGAATGCATGTAATTTAATGGTTTTAATAAATCTTTTATTTTCTCAGAATCATAAAAGTTCATCTGACAACCATAAGTTTTTATGTAAAAATTTTTTTTCACTAATCTTTTAAATACTAAGTTAGTTTTAATATACTAATTTTTATTTATAAGTATTTATAATTATAAAGATTTATTAGATTCTCTCTAGTATTGGCATTTAAATCTTTAGATACCTGACTTGAAATTAGTTCAAAACAATATTTACATGCCTCTTTTCTAGAAAAAAACTCATTAAAAGCTTTGGGGGCATGATATTTTACTTCAATCTCACAATTTCCCATTCCTAAAAGTTTCCATACATGTGGAACTAAATCCATATTTCCATACCATGCAAAATAATGTTTAAAGAATCTACTAAGTGGCACACCATCAAAACCTGTATAAGATAATGAAATAGGCTGTATAAAATAATTTTTATCCCTATTTAACTCGGTTATTGCAAACAAAGAGCTTTTAAATGGTAAAACTTTATTTCCATCGTTAGATGTTCCCTCAGGAAATAATATAATATTAAAACCATTAACAAGAAATTTATTTATCGTTGCAATTTGATTTTTGGTGTTACTTTTTTTATTTCTATTTATAAATATAGTTTTAGCTAACTTGCATATTTTATTAATTATCGGCCAATTTGCTATTTCTGATTTAGCGACAAATAGACCATCTAATTTAGAACCCAATATAAATATATCTAAATATGATGAATGATTTGAAATATAAATAACATTTTCCTTCTTTGGAACTCCCTTAAATCTTATATCAATCCCAAAAATAAATATGAGCCCCTTGAAATAAAGTTTTGGCGTTAAAAAAAATATATTCTTAGGAGTTAATAATAAAAGAAATTGAATACTAGAACAAATTAATGTCCAGACAAAAAATATGATTATTTTTAATAGGGAGAGAAATGGTGAGTAATACATTTTATTAATTTTTAACTGCTAAATTAAGATACTTATTTAAAATATTTTTGGATTTTAAAATTATACACACATCAATAGTTTTAAATTTCTTATCTAGAACAGCTCCAGAACCAACCCAAGCACCAACCCTCAAATAAGCCTTTATTAATGGAGGTAAAAGTTTAAAAGATGAAAGTTTATTTATTTTCTTTTTTTCCTTAAGTCGAAAAGTTACTTTTTTATCTGCAATTGGAATTGAATCATATTTTTTTGGAGCCAAGTGATAGTAATGCAAATAAGATAATTCTGTTCTAAAGTCTTTTACCTTCATTCCTGAAAAGCTTGCACAACCAATTATAAAATCAACTTTTTTAAGCTTTATATAACTAGCTAACCCTTTCCATAAAAGTCTTATTATTCTGCCATCCCTATAATTTGGATGTACACATGAACGTCCAGCTTCTAAAATACGCCCTTTTTGTTTTTTTAATTTTTCCAAATCAAACTCTGTTGAGGTGTATAGTTCAGACTTCGAATTAAATGGTGTATTTAGTAATAATCTATATGTGCCAACTACATAGCTTTCAGAAACAGAGGTATCAATTACTAACAAATGGTCACAAAATTTATCAAATTCATCTGATTCAATTTTGCTCACTTTTTTATTAGTTTTTTTATCATCAAAAAAGTTTTGATACCTGAGTTTTTGAGCATTACGAATTAAACTATTGTCACTTTTAATGACTAAAACTCTGAATTCATCAGCTTTAAAGTCTATATCTATTTTTTCAGGATAAGCTAATAATACTGGATCTTTATTAGAGGTTTTTAAAACCTTATTTGAAGAAAAGTTTTTAATGTATATAACATTTTTAGCAATATAACTTGCTTTTAAAAGAAATTTTTTAAGAGAATTCCCTCTATAAATTTTAATCTTCTTTTTTATTGGGTACTGCATATAATTCAAGTCTATGGTCGATAAGTTTATAACCTAATTGTTCAGCAACTTTCATTTGTAGCTTTTCAATTTCATCATTTTGAAACTCAATTACTTTTCCGCTCTTAACATCTATAAGATGATCATGATGTATATCAGTAACCTCTTCATACCTAAATCTGCCATCCCCAAATTCATGTTTTTCAATAATTTTTTTCTCTTCAAACAATCTTATAGTCCTATAAACAGTTGCTATACTTATTCTGTTATCAATTTCTGATGCTCTTTGGTATACAAGTTCCACATCAGGGTGATCTTTCGAGTTCGACAAAACCTCGATTATAACCCTTCTCTGTTCGGTCATCTTTAATCCGAGTTTATTACATTTTTCTAACAATCTATTCATAATATTGTATTCTTATGTCTATAATATTAAATTTATATGACAAATTTAAATTAATATTTAAACTCAAAATTTCAAAAATATTAGTTTAAATTATAACTCTTTTAATAAATTATGTAGAGCTAAAAGTGAAAAAAAAAAAATACTTAGATTTAACTAGTTATAACTGTCCAATGGCTTTTGTTAAAACAAAAATTTTTATTGAAAATAATCCCAAAAATTTAGAGAAAAAAGTTTTAGTCAAAGGCAATGATAATTTTTTGAGTATTAAGGAATCTCTCATTGAACTTAATTTAAAAGTAAAAACAAAAAAATTAGATAACAAAATATTTGAAATATCTATAAAAAACTAAATGTTTAAGACCATCAATAATGCGTCGAATTCTTCTCCATTCACATTATAATAATTTTTCCTTATTCCAAGATTAGTAAATTTTAATTTTTTATAAAAAGAAATTGCACTGCTATTATTAATATTTACTTCTATCAAAATTTCATTTAAGAATTTTTTTTTGCAAAAATTAATACCATTTAGTATTAAATCTCTGCCAATCCCTAATCTCCTATGATCAGGACTAACAAATATAATATATAATTCTAAATGCTCATCTATTTTTTTAAAAATTGAAAAACCAATCACCTTCTTATTTATTAAACAAATTTCAGAAAAAATTTGTTTTTGTGATATCAACACTTTCAATTCATTATATGTCCAAATATTATTAAGCTCATCTTTAAATCTTAATTGTAAAAGCTCGACATCTTTGTAAAATTTTTTTGTTAAAGATTGATACCTAATTCTTTTTTCCATAATGCTTCTGATGATAAACAGGTCTGACAATATTTTTACCGTAACCACTAATAATTGCCTGAGAAATACTATCTGCATTAATTTCCAACTCTATTAATCTCTTATTAGACAAACAATCAAATTCAAAATCAAACTTATCGGTAATAATATTGATTTTATGTTCAGTTTTTGTGTCACAATAATTTTTAATTTTTAGTTCAATTTTCTTAATGTTCCCACAAAATATATTAGAATCTTTAATCCATAACCCTTTTTTGTTCTTAAAAAATTGGAAATAATAATCTTTTCTACTGTCCTTGAATAAGACTAGAATATTGCCTGTTATTTTTTCCTTAAGAGCCGAAATAAAAGCCTCAAATATTGTTACTGTTTGAATTCTTGCTTTGCCTGCAATAGCAAGTCCTTGTGAAATAGAAATAAGAGCTCTTATAGCTGTAAATCCGCCCGGCCCTCTAGAGAAGTAAATATGTGTTATAGAATTAAATGGTTCTTTCTTAAGAGCTTTTTGTATCAATAAAATTAATTCATCTGATTTTTTAACATCTTGATTTTTTTTTTCTAAAAATAATAATTTTTCTTTATTTTTATATATTGAAACTGAGACTGACTGACTTGAAGAATAAAGTGATAGTGATAACATTAAGATAACTTTTTTTATTTATTAATAATTATAAAATGACACAAAAACTGATTAAATTAAATGATAAAGAGCTTAATATTTTGATAGATTTAAAATATGCAACTGATGACAACTTTACTGGTAAAAAAATTTATTGTAGAAATGACTGCTATTTAAATGAGGTTGCATTTGAACATCTAACGATTTCATGCGAGATAGCAGAAAAGCTTGGTTTAAAACTTAAAATTTTTGATGGGTTTAGACCTATTGACTCGCAAAAAAAACTTTGGGAATACCTACCTAATCCAGATTTTATTGCACCTCCAGATAAAGGTTCTCCTCATTCAAGAGGAGCTGCAGTTGATCTAACCTTATTAGATGAGAAAGATAATGAGCTTGATATGGGAACAGGTTTTGATGAGTTTTCAAGTTTATCTTTTCATGGAACAAAATATATTTCCAAAACGGCAACAAAAAATAGGCTAATACTTTTGGGAATAATGACCTGTTCAGGTTGGGATTTTTTTAGAAATGAATGGTGGCACTATCAGCTTTTTAATTCAAAAAAATATCCACTACTTGGTGATGAAGATTTAAAAAAACCTTTAACCTTAAAATAAATTTATGAAAATAATTAAAAGAAAGGAGGTAAATTAGACCTCCTTTCTTTAATTCTAATATTAAGCTCTAAATGTTAGAATTTAATATGCAATCTAGTTTGCAAGGAAAATGGAGTATATTCAGCAGGATAATTATTAGCAATACCTGCATTTGGATTTCCATTTCTATAGAAACCTTTCGCTCCATCAAACATTAATCTTACGTTAGAATTAAAATAATGATTTACACCAAAATGAGCAATATGCCCTGCAGTAGCTAAAGCTGTAGTAGCTTCACTATGGGTTGTATCAATTTTTTCATACATTAATTTTAATGCTGTACATCCATATGCAGCCTTACACTTAACACCGCCTATTTTACCTTTTTTAGAACTAATTTTTACATTAGCATTTCCATTTATAAAATAATGACCAAAGACTGTTCCGCCCTCAAACTTTGCATCACCATAAAGAGCTCCTGCATCATCATCTCTTGAAGCTCTCATCCAGTAATACTCGCCAGCTACAAACAAAGGTCCGTCGGTATATGCAAATTGAGGACCACCATAACTATAAGAATCTAAATCTACAAGATCAGAATCAATAATTTTGTCTCCTAATGTGTGGACACCTTGAGCTCTTGCTTCAAACTTTCTTGATACTAACCCAGCACCAACAAAAGTTTCATGGGTAAATGATCCACCAATCATTACTTGATTTTTCTTAGCAAGTTTGGCGGTATAATGGGTCGCAACAGAGAAATTATAATCATTATCTGTTGCAGCAGCACCAGCATTTTCTTGCTCTTGTCTCCACGCGCCTTCATCACCCCAAGTTAATCCAGCAGCTAAATGAAGATTTTTCCCTAATGACCCTCCAGTATCATAGTGAACACCCATTCTATGAGCTAGGTTTGCAACCTCGTTATACATTGGTCTTTCCATCCATAAAAGGCTGTTTGAACTTGTATTTTCCCACATACCCCCGGCGGTTTTAGCATTACCAAATTTGAAAGATCCAATACCTTTAATTTTTTTTGAAATAAATGCATCTTTTACGTCAACACCTTTACCTCCTGTATTTGAGTTATCTGCAATTGTCTCTGCAAAATCCGGTTGAAAAGCAAAGCCCCAACCATCTCCAACTCCCACCTTAATTGAGAAGCGTAATCTTCTAAATTCAGAACCCAGAGATTGTGTATCAGCCACAGAATCAATTCTATCTGAATTAGTTATGTAGGATAAATCGTACATAGCTCTTCCTTTAATTTGGAAAGAATATTTCCCATCAGTACTCTTAATACTTAAACCCTTTCCTTTTTTAAAATAAGCTTTACTTTTATCTGAAGCCATTGCTTGCTTCATTTTAAGAAGCTCATTCTGCAAAGCGTCTATTTGAGCATCATATTCTCCAGCAGCTATTGCTTGATTACCTATAAATATAAAAGGTAATATTAACAATTTTAGTATGTTTTTCATTTTTTTAACCCTAATCTAAATTAATATTCAAAAATTGAGTTTTAAAAACTAGTTAAGTTATATTGCAATTTGATGACATTTGTTTTTTTTAATAATTCTAGTTGCTAAAATACAACAAAGATGTCTAGCACTTTCTTAAAAATACACTAAATTCTGAACCTTTAGTAGGAATGGAGTTTATTATTAATCTACCATTATGATGATTAAGAATATGTTTTACAATTGATAATCCTAAACCTGTACTTTCACTATTTCTGGATCTTGATTCATCTACTCTATAAAATCTGTTTGTTAACATTGGAATATGTTCTTTATCTATTCCTTTTCCGAAGTCCTTAATTGCCACCTTCACCTCATCTTTTAAATCTGACAAAGTTACCTTTATTGGCTTTTCTGATTTTCCATGTTTAACAGCATTCTCAATTATATTAATAAAAACTTGCTTAAGTTCATTATAATCACCGTAAACTTTTAAGACTTTTCTTGATAAAAAAAAATTAATAATTACTTTGTTTTTCTTGTATAAATTTAATGTCAGTTCTTTTATTTCTTTTAATAAAAATGAAATGTCTACTATTTCTTTTGGGTTTGCATGTTCAATTCTCTCAATTCTTGATAAAGATAATAAGTCTCCCACTAGAGAGCTCATTCTTGATGCTTCTTTCTTAATTACTTTTAAAAATTTATCATGTACATTTTTGTCATTCTTTGCGCTAGTCAAAAGAGTTTCACAATATCCACTAATTGATGCTATTGGGGTTCTTAATTCATGACTAACATTGGCTATAAATTCTGATTGCAGGGATTGAATTTTTTTTTCTTCAGTAGAGTCAAATAGTCTAATAAAAATAAGTTTACTATCTATAACTTTTCTTCTTTGTGAGACCCAAATATTATAGATTCTTTCACTTGGATAAACCAACTTTACAAAAGCCGTAGATGGTTGTTTTGTTTTTTGAGTTTTGTGAATTAAATCTTTAAGTTCTGAAATTCGGAGTACAGAAAATATATTTTTTTTAAAAGCTTCATTGCCCAATAATTCTAAAGCTTTTCTATTTAACTCAACAACCTGAAAATCTTGGTTAATAATTATTATTGGATCAGGGAATGAGGCATAGAATTTTTCAAAAAATTTAATTCTCACCTTGCTTGCCATTATTCTTTTATTAAATCGTTTTGTTATTCTATTTAAATTATAAATCACCTCTTCAAACTGTTGATAAAATAAAAAAATAGATGAACTGTACTCTTTCCCTTTGTGTGTTCTAATTATTTTTTTTAATTTTGAAAAGTCTAAATAAAATCTAATAGCTAAAATAACTAAAACGAAAAAAAATAACAAAAATACATAAATAATTTCTTTGTTAATATACATGAAGATGTTTAAATATTATGTGCCATAATTAGATTTTTTTATTATAAAATAATGCAACTAAAACAGCAAAGTTTAATTGATTTACCAAAAAAAAAGGAAAAAATGCATTCCAAACCTACTCCAATGATGTCGCAATATCTCGAAGTAAAAAGAAGACATCAAAATTATCTTTTATTCTATAGAATGGGTGATTTTTACGAGCTTTTTTTTGATGATGCAAAGATAGCTTCCCAGCAATTAGGTATTGCATTAACCAAAAGAGGAAAACTAAATAATAAAGATATACCTATGTGTGGGGTTCCCGCTCATTCTGCACAAACATATTTATCAAGATTAATAAAATTAGGGTTTAAAGTCGCTATAGCAGAACAACTAGAAAAAAAAAGTGAATCAATAAAAAATCAAAAAAAAAAATCAAAAAATTTTTGAAAGAGATGTAGTCAGAATTATAACTCCTGGAACTATACTTGAAGAACCATTATTAGACTCTAAAAAATACAATTTTTTGACAAGTATTTATATTAAAAATGGTGAAGGTAGTGTTTCTTGGTGTGATATGACAATTGGTATTTTTAAGACAAAAAATTTAAAAAATAGTTCACTAAGACAGGACCTAAGTGAATTATTATACAAAATTGATCCTGGAGAAATAATTACCTCAGAAGAAATAATTAATAATTTACTTATTAAAGAAGAACTAAAGAATTGGAAAAATAAAATTACCCTAATTCACTCAACATCTTTTGATCTAAAAAATAATAATACAAAAATTCAAAATTTTTTTAAAGTCTCTAACACTAGATCTCTGGGAGATTTAGAAGACTCTGATATTTGTTCTGCAGGTGCTCTGATTGATTATCTTTATTTAACCCAAAAAGATAATGTACCAAATATCTTGAACATCAAAATCATTAAAGATGAAGAATTTATGGAGGTAGATAAAATTTCAAGCCAAAGCTTAGAAATTTTTTCTAGAATAAATGGGGAAAGAAAAGGAAGCTTAATTGATGTTTTAGATAAAACAATTTCTGCGTGTGGAGCAAGAATGCTTAAAGAACAAATTAAAAATCCTCTATTAAGTATAAGTGAAATTCAAAAAAGACAAAATTTTGTTGAACATCTAATTAACGAAAATTCACTAATTGAAAAAATAAGAGAATTAATAAAAGGTATACCAGATGTTGAAAGATCATTGTCTCGAGTAAGTGCTAAATTACGTAATCCAAGAGATCTAATTAATGTTTTAAATTTTATAAAAAAAAGTATTAAAGTCTTCACAGTTATTGAATTTTCAAAAAATTTAACTTTAAAAAAACTATTACCCTCTAAGAAAAATATTGATGAATTATCTTCTCTTCAAAAATTAATAGAAAAAAATATAGAGACTGAACCACCAATTTCCCTTCAAGAAGGGAATGTAATAAGAACAAATGTTAATTTACATCTAGATGAATTAAGAAATATAAAAGATATTCAAAAGAAAAAAATTTTAAATCTGCAAATTGATTATTCAACATTATCAAACCTAAATAGTCTTAAAATAAAATTCAATAATTTTCATGGATACTTTATTGAGGTTACAAATAAAAATTCAGATAAACTTTTAAACTGTTCAGAAAAAAAATTTTATTTAATCCAGAATACTCTTCATGCTGCACGTTTTCAAACTGATGAATTAAAAAAAATATCCCTTGAAATAGAACAATCAGAAATTAAAGCAATAGAATTAGAAAAAGAAATATACATTAAAATTTGTAAAAAAATTCTTGAAAATAATGCTCTTATAAATCGAACAAGTAATAATATTGCATATATTGATGTAATGAATAATTATGCATTCATTTCTAGACAAAGAAATTATATTAGACCCACTTTTTCTGGAGAAAAAAAGCTTTCAATTAAACAAGGTAGACACCCAGTTGTAGAGGAAAGTCTAATACTTGAAGAAAAGCAATTTACACCAAATGATTGTGAAATAGAAATAGATAAAGAAACTTGGCTAATGACTGGTCCTAATATGGCTGGCAAAAGTACGTTTCTTAGACAAGTTGCAATAATTTGTATAATGAGTCAAATAGGTTGTTACGTTCCAGCTAAATCTGTGGATATAAAAATTATCGACAAAGTATTTACGCGGGTGGGTGCCTCAGATGACTTATCTAAAGGTCTTTCTACTTTCATGACAGAAATGGTAGAAACTGCAAGAATTTTAAATGGAGCAACAAAAAACTCTCTGATTATTTTAGACGAATTAGGAAGAGGAACATCAACAAATGATGGATTATCTATAGCATGGGCAATATTAGAATTTATTATTTTAAAGAAAAAATGTTTAACTTTTTTTGCAACACATTACAAAGAGTTAACATATTTGAAAAAAAGATTCCCAAGTATAAGTTTAAAAACCATGCAAATAGATGAGTGGCAAGGGAATATTATTTTTTTATACAAGGTTATTGATGGTATTTCTAAAAGTTCATTTGGACTTCATGTTGCTAAATTAGCAGGAATTCAGGATTCAATAATTAAAAGAGCTTCGGAAGTACTCAAAAATTTATCTGAAAAAACTTTTCAAAAAAAGGATGTAAAAAACAAAGATGAATATTTTGAATTTGAAGATGATGAAAACGCTCATAAAAAACAGGAGATATTTAGATTACTCAAAAAAATTAATCCTGATGAGATTAATCCGAAGGAAGCTCTCGAGCTTCTCTATAGTTTAAAAAAAAAATTGTCAAATAAATAAATCAAGGCTTAAGATTGAATACTAATAAAACTTTGAATATTCAAAAATTTAAAAACTTAAATGTTTACAAAAAACGATTTGATGAAATACAAATACAAATCAAATCGAATTTTCTAAAAAATAATAATGGTTTTGAAACTTGTAAACACATTTCAGATTCAACTGATGATTTAGTCTCTGCTATATTTAGAGTACAAATAAATAAAAAAGCTCTAAAGAAAAGTGATCTATTAATATGCGCTATTGGAGGTTATGGTAGAAGACAATTAGCGCCTTATTCAGATTTAGATATTTTATTTGTTCTAGCAAAGCAGTCAAAAACACCCTATAAAAAAATTGAAAATTCTATCAAAGAAATACTTTATGCTTTATGGGACATGGGTTTTAAAGTTGGTCATATCATTAAAGATATTATTGATTTTAAGAATATTGGTAGTGATGATCATGTAACCCAAACATCTATTCTCGACTACAGAAAAATATATGGAGATGAAGCATTATTTAAAGTAGTAAGAAATGAAATTGATAGTTACTTTAAAAGTGACACAAAAAATAATTTTATCAAAATAAAAAGTTTGGAAAGACAAAAAAGATTAATTAATAAAAGAAATAATTCATATTTACTTGAACCAAATATTAAAGAATGTATCGGAGGACTTAGAGATATTAATATATTATTT
>MDTB01022919.1_pt1 | contig 10802 bp, 11 predicted proteins | sample 811161 | NCBI WGS metagenome assembly MDTB01 (sample SAMN05326650, study PRJNA326480) | marine metagenome | isolation source: seawater | place: Mediterranean Sea | collected 2009 | reverse complement strand
TCATTATTCTCATTCAAAAAAAAGCTTAGATTATTTTTTATATAAATTATCTGAAAATTATTCAAAATATGGAATTATCTTAAACACAATTTCTCCTGGATATATTGACAATAATATGCACAAAAATGTGAAGTTTTATAATAAGTCTAGATTTAAAAAATCAAAAATTCCAAATTTTTTAAGTAGACGAGGAAAAAATGAGGACGTCACAAATTTAGTAAAATTTTTGATTAAAAAAAATACAGGGTTTATTAATGGTAAAAATTATGAAGTCGATGGTGGGTCATAACCAAAAAAAATTTAAAGAAAATTTAAACAGGATCTCAAAGAACTATAAGGATGTTTAAAAATAGTTTTAATAATTCTTATTGATTTTTCTCAAAACATTTATAATGTTTGTTGAAAACTTTTAAAAAAGTACTAATCTTAAAATTTAAAGTGAAGTAAAGATTATTTAAATAAAATTATAGATAGGAAGACTATATATTACGTCTTAATTGATTATGAATTTAAAAGAATTTAATTATGAATTTGATTTAAATGGTTTTGTGGTTTTAAAAAAAATTGTTCCTAAAAGTAAAATTTTAAAAGCAAATAATATTCTTTCTAAAATAGAAAAAGATCAATTAAAATTACCGCAAGGAGTTTATTTTGGGAAGTCTAAAAATAATGATGAAGCATACATTTCAAATATTTTGTCAGCAGGAAGAGTTTTTGAAGAACTTGCAACTATTCCGAATATTTTGAAATATTTATCACATATCACGTCAAATTTTTTCAGATTAAATCATGCAGTTGCTATGATTAAATTTAAAAAAAATTCTTTTACACCTTTGCATATGGGCAATGTACCACTTCATCCAAAAATTTTTTATTTTGTAAAAAATGGTAAAATTTTTTCGAATGTTACCAAAGTAGTTTTTCCTTTATTGAATAACTCTATAAGTGATGGTGGTTTTTCAGTAATAAAAGGTTCTCATAAATCAAATTTTAAGAGGCCGTATGATGATAATCCAAAAAATAATCATCTTTTAGAGCATGTAGATGCTAAACCTGGAGATGCCATATTATTTACAGAAAGTTTAGCTCATGGAAGTGGTATAAATAAAACAGATCGAACTAGAAGAATTTTGAGTTATTGTTATTCAGTAAAATATATGCCTGATTGGAAAAAATTTGGTCTAAATTTCTCAAAAGAATATATTAATACATGTCCAAAAAAAATTAAAAAATTGATTTCATTAAAAAGTGATTAGATTTGTCCTATAAAATTTTCAAAAATGTTTTATACAAAGATTATAGAGGAGGGATTGAAAAGAATCTTGATTTTAAACTTCAAAAAAAACTTAATTTTAAAGTCATAGAGTCTTGTTTTTCATTTAGTAAAAAGGGCACCTTAAGAGGAATCTATATCCAGACAGGGAAAATGATGGAAAAAAAAATTATTACCTTGTTAAGTGGAAAAGTCAGTTGGTTTATAATGAATTATAAAAATACAAAATATCGTAGATTAATAAAACTTAAAAAAAATTATTCACTTTATATACCAGCAGGCTATGCACACGGATGTTATGCTCATGAGGATAGTATATTACATATAATTTCAGACAAAAAATATAATGAAAAATATTCTAAGCACTTTAGCTGGTATGACAAACAACTTAATATAAAATATATTAAAAATTTTAAAAAAGTAATGTACAAGGATAAAACATTATAATGAAATATAACTACTCAAAAAAATTTTTCTTAGAAACAGTAAAAAATAAATACTCCTATAATTTTAAATTTCTAGGAGTACCAATAATTCAATATCCACAGGATATAATAAAAGTTCAAGAATTAATTTGGAAAATAAAGCCAGATTTAGTAATTGAGACTGGTATAGCTAAGGGTGGTTCTTTGATATTAAGTGCCTCAATTTTAAAATTGCTCGATATAAAACTTCAAAGAAAAAAAAGTTTAGTTATTGGTATAGATATAAAAATCAAAAATAATAATAAACATAAAATAAAAAGTCATTTTTTAAAAAATAAAATAAAATTAATAGAAGGATCTAGTATTGATAAAAAACTAGTAAAAATTATTAAAAATAAGGCAAAAAATTTTAAAAAAGTAATGATTTTTTTGGACTCCAACCATAGTCATTCGCATGTTTTGGAGGAACTAAGATTATATTCTGGGCTAGTATCCAAAGGCAGTTATATTGTTGTTTTTGATACAGCTATCGAGTTTTTACCAAAAAAAAAATATAATTTTTTCAATAATAGAGATTGGCACCCTGGTAATAGTCCTATGACAGCAATTAATTCATTTTTGAAGGAGAATAAAAATTTCAAAATTGATACAAAAATAGATAAACAGCTAGTCATATCTGTAGCTGAAAATGGTTATCTTAAAAAAACAAAATAAAAATTTATTACAAGATTACAAAAAAAATTTGATCTTGATTAATATCATAATAGTATGAAAATATTATATTTAACAAGTAATTTTCCTTCAATGAATAAAGAGGCGGTTGAAAGAGTTAACTTAGAGATTATTAATGAATTAATAAAAAAGGGTCACGAAATATATTTACAGGTAGTTCTTTCAGAAAATATTAAATTAGATAAAAATTTATATGAAGAGGCTTTAAATTATTTAAGTAATAAAATAAAAATTTTACCCCCATTAACAAATAATTTAAAATTTAAAAAATTTTTTTCGTATTTTAGAATCTTTTTTCCAAATAAAAAAAATATTTATCCATCACATATACATCAAAAAAAGATAGAAAATATTTTACATAAAAATAAAATAGAACTAATTTTTCAATCTTGGGATTATCCCGGTGTCGCAGCAGTAAATGAAATTAAAAATATTAAAAAAATATTATATTATGGTCAACCAGATCATAAACCTAATTTATCGAGACTGGCTGATGAACATCTTTTCTATGAAAAAAAAAATATATTTTATAATTTAAAAAAATTTTTTATTGAGAGATATAATAATAAAAAAGAAAGAATACATTTATCAATGATTAAAAATTTTGATGAAATAAATATTATATGCAAAGCTGCTCAACAAGATTATATAAATGCTGGAGTGACCAATGCAAAATATACACAAAATATATGGCCATTAGGAACTGATGATGTGTATTATCCAAAAAAAGAAAAAAAATGTAAAATTGTAGGCTCTGTTGGATCAAATGATGCAACAGGAAATACAATAAATTTTTATTACATTGGTAATAAACTCTTGGATGATTTAAACAATATTGAAAATTTTAATTACGAGATAAATTTTTATGGAAAAAATAAACCGTTAGATACAGTTTCAAAATTATTTAATCAAAATAATATTCATTTTAAAGGATGGGTAGAAGATTTAGATAAAGAAGTAAAATTAAGTGATATATTTTTAATTTGTCATAATTCTATTTATCAAGATAGAAATTTAGAGTGTAATGGCAATAAATGGCAATTAGGAGGGTGTCATACTAGATTTTTATATGCGTGGTCGATAGGTTGCCCAGTAGTTACACATACTACTAATAAAATATATATGCCTGAGATCGAACATGGATATAATGCTTTGGTAGGAAGTAATTCAATGGAGATCTCACAACATATAAAGAAATTATACGAAGATATAGATTTAAGAAAAAAATTAGTATCTAATGGTAGAACAACCCTTAAAAAATTTTTTCTACCAAACATTGTGGTTGATAAAATATTTAAAAATATAAACGATGACAAAATTTAAATATGATATTTGCATTTTTGGAGGTTTAGGACATGTCGGTTTGCCACTAGGAATAGTTTTGGCAAACAATGGATTTAAAGTTCTTTTATATGACAAGAATGAAGCACATATAAAAATCGTCTCACAAGGAAAAATGCCATTTGTTGAATATGGTGCAGAAAAACTTCTTAAAAAAAATTTAAAAAAAAAATTATTTATTTCTAAAAATTATAATGATGTTTTTCAGTGTAAGAATATCATAATAACAATTGGCACACCTATAGATGAATATTTAAATCCAAAATTAAATCAATTTGTAAATATTATAAAAAATATTTCCTTAAAAATTAAAAAAGATCATAACATTATAATTAGAAGTTCTGTTTTTCCAGGTACCATGGAGATAATAAATAAAATATTAAAAAAAAAAAAGTTAAATAATATTTCTTATTGTCCTGAAAGAATAGTTCAAGGTTATGCTGTTAAAGAATTAAAAAATCTTCCACAAATTGTTTCAGCTTTTAATAAATCCTCAGAAAAAAAAGCTGTTAATATTTTTTCAAAAATAACAAAAAAAATAATTATTAGCTCAATCACCGAGGCTGAAATGGTTAAGCTCATTTCTAATTCGTGGCGATATATCCAATTTGCATCAGCAAATCAGTTTTTTATGATTTGTTCTCAACACAATATTAATTTTAATAAAATTAGAAAAATTATGACAGATAGCTACTCTAGAGGTAAGGGCTTACCTTCTGCTGGATTCGCCGCTGGACCATGTTTATTGAAAGACACAATGCAGTTATATTCCTTTTCAAAAAATATTTTTTCAATGGGTAACGCATCCATGTTAATAAATGAAGGTATGCCAAGTTTTGTTATAGATCAATTAAAAAATAAGTTTGACATTACAAAGAAAAAAATTGGAATACTTGGAATGTCCTTTAAAGCAAATATTGATGACAAAAGAGATTCACTTTCCTATAAAATATTTAATTTAATAAAGCATGAAGCTAAAAGTGTTTATTGTTCTGATGAATTTATTAAAGATGATAAATTTGTTAGTAAAGAAAATTTGATTGAAAAAAGTGATATAATTATAGTTGCTACACCCCATAACATTTATAAAAAATTAAAAATTTCTAAGAAAAAATTTTTAATAGACATTTGGTCAATTTATAAAAAATGAAAAAAATAATTTCCAAAAATATAAGAGTTCGCAATAAAAAATATTTTATTGTGGGAAAGGGGTCAATTGTTGATGATTTTTCATACTTTTCTGCAAAAATTAAAATTGGCAACTTTACACATATAGCTGCTAACTGTCATATTGGTGGTGGGAAAGATTATCAATTTGAAATTGGAGATTTTTGTTCGATATCATCTGGAGTCAAGATATGGTGTGAAAGCAATAATTATGTTGAAGATTTGCCAATCGTTCATAAAGGTTTTACCAAAATTAAAAATAATCCAATCAAAGGCGATGTTAAAGTTGGAGATTTTTGTATCGTAGGCTCTAATTCAGTAATTATGCCAAATAATAAAATACCTGAAGGAGTTGCAATAGGAGCGTTAAGCTATGTTCCCCAAAATTTTAATTTTAAAAGTTGGTCTGTCTATGCTGGAACACCAATTAAATTCATAAAAAAGAGAGAAAAAAAAAAAATTTTATTAAAATTTAATCAATTTAAAAAAAATTATTTATAATGATAAAGTGGTTTGAGCCTGAAATAGGAAGTGATGATCTTAGAATTGTAAAAAAATGTATTTTAAGAAATTATATAAATGAAGGTGATGTAGTATTTAATTTTGAAAAAAAATGTAAAAAATTATTAAACAGTAAATATGCATCTTCAACAACTAGTGGCACTATAGCCATGTATATAGCCCTTAAAGTTTTAGGCATAGGTGCAAACGATGAAGTATTAGTTCCAGATCTTAGTTACATTGCTACAGCTAATGCAGTTAATATGACCGGAGCAAAACCTAAATTTGTGGAAACTGATAAAAAAAATTTACTCATTGATGTTACAAAACTTCAAAAAAATATAAATAAAAAAACTAAAGCTATTATACCTGTGCATGTCAGCGGTAGAGGAAGTAATATTTTAAAATTAAAAGAATTTGCAAAAAAAAATAAGATTTATTTAATCGAAGACGCTGCTGAAGCCTTTTTTTCAAAATATAAAAAAAAATATTTGGGAACGTACGGAGATATAGGTTGTTTTTCTTTTTCACCTAATAAAATAATTACGACAGGTCAAGGAGGATTATTAGTTACAAATAATTCTAAAATTTTTAATAAAATAAAAATGTTTAAAAACCAAGGTAGATCAATCCAAGGAACAGGAGGCGATGATAATCATATCATTCGAGGTTCAAATTTAAGATTAACAAATCTTCAAGCAGCAATTGGCTTGTCACAATTAAATAAAATAAAAAAAAGAGCAAAGATTTTAAGGTCACATTATCTTTATTATAAAAAAAATTTAAATAAAAAAATAAAAATATTTGATTTTAGAGATGAAGAGTTGCCGTTATGGACAGATGCATATTTTGGAGAAAGAGATAAACTTTTAAAAATTTTATTTAAAAAAAATATTGATTGCAGGAAATTTTGGAAACCAATGAGTCAGCAAAAGTCTTATGTAAATAAAATCGAAATAGACTCATATTTTAAGAATCTTTTTTGGCTACCTTCATCATTTAACTTGAATAATTTTAAAAAAAAATATATTTGCAAAAGCATAAACGAATACAGCCTAAAATGAAAAATAAAATTTTGGTGACGGGAGGATCGGGTTTTTTAGGAAGAAATTTGGTCAAGAAATTATCTCAAGATAAAAGAAATCATATTACTATTTTAGACAACAACTCAAGGTCTAGTGCCATAAACGAGATAGTTCAAAGTAAATATAACAACGTAAAATATATCAGAGGAAGTATTTTGGATTTTAAAAAAGTAAAGACCGCATGTCTAAACAAAGACACAATTTTCCACCTTGCATATATAAATGGAACTAAATTTTTTTATACAATACCTGACAAAATCTTTGAAGTAGCCACTATGGGTATGATAAATTTAATTAATGCCTGTAAAAATAAAAAAATAAAAAATTTTATTTTAGCATCTAGTTCTGAAGTATATCAAAACCCAGCTAAAATACCTACGCCAGAAGATGTTGAGTTAAAAATACCAGATATTAATAACCCTAGGTATTCTTATGGTGGAGGAAAAATTTTTTGTGAAATGATGCTGTTTTATTATGGAAAAAAATATTTTAAAAATTCAATTATATTTAGACCTCATAATGTATATGGCCCAAATATGGGTAGCGAACATGTAATCCCCGAATTTATAAAAAAAATAAAAAAAGCTAAAAAAAATAGAGATAAAATCATTTCTTTAGAAGGAAAAGGAATTGAAACAAGATCATTTATTTATATTGATGACTTCATTGATGCCTTAAATATTATATTTAAAAAAGGAAAAAATAATAATATCTACAATATTGGCACAACGGAGGAGGTGACTATTTTGAAACTTCTTCGATTAATTCAGAAAAAACTAAAAACAAATTTTAAAGTAAAACATGTTCCTATCAAGAGAGGAGGGACAAATAAAAGATGTCCAGATATTAGTAAAATAAAAAAACTTGGTTTTAAAAAAAAATATTCGTTATCCGCTGGACTTGATCATACAATAGATTGGTATAAAAGAAACTAATGTATTCAAAATCTATTAAAAAATGTCAAATTTGCAACTCAAAGAAAATTAATGAAATTTTAGACTTAGGTTATATGCCACCAGTCAATAATTTTTTTCCTTTTTTAAAAATAAAAAAACAAGAATTGTTTTTTCCTACCCAATTTTTTAATTGTGAAAAATGTAAATTTTTTCAACTAGGCAGTATAGTAAATAAAGAAATAATATTTCCAAAAAGCTATCCGTACACAAGTAGTACTACTAAAATATTAAGAGAAAATTTTAAAGATTTATCAAAAAAATGTTTTTTAAAATTTCCATTAAGTAAAAAAGATTTGATAATGGATATTGGGTCAAATGATGGAAATTTGTTGATTAATTTCAAAGATAGGATGAGAGTAGTTGGAATAACACCAGAAGATATTGGAAAATTAGCTATAAAAAAAGGTATACCAACTATTTTAGATTATTTTAACGATAAAACTGCAGATAGATTTTTAAAAAAGTACGGCAAAGCTAAAATTATTACAGCAACCAATGTATTTGCTCACATTGATGAGCCACATAATCTAACAAAAAATGTAAGAAAATGTTTAATTAATGATGGGATATTTATTGTTGAAATTCATTATGCAACTTCTTTAATCAAAACTCTTCAATATGATACAATTTACCATGAACATATGAGATATTACACACTCTATAGTTTAGTAAAATTACTGAAAAAACATGGTTTAAATATTTTTGATGCTGAAAAAATAACAACTCATGGAGGATCATTAAGAATATATTCAAGTAAGAAAAAAATAAAACCATCAGAGAGAATGAAAAAAATATTACTTAATGAAAAAATGTTTCTTAATAAAAGTAATATTAAAAGATTTGCTCAAAAAGTTCATGAGTCTAAATATAAATTACTCAAACTTTTAGAAAAAATTAAATCTAAAAAAAAAAATATATATGCAATTGGAGCACCCTCTAGAGCCTCAACTCTTATTAATTTTGTTGGTTTAGATAATTATACCATTAAGTATATTCTAGAAAAAAAAGGATCATATAAAATAAATAAATTTATGCCTGGTACGAATATACCCGTAGTTGATGAAAAAATTATTAGAAAGTTACAACCGGACTATCTTCTTATACTCTCATGGCATATTTCAAATGATTTAATTAAAATTTTCAAAAAAAATGGATTTAAAGGTAAATTTATAGTTCCATTACCTCATCCAAAAATTATATGAAAATTGTAGCAGTTATACCTGCAAGAGGTGGATCTAAATCAATAAAAAATAAGAATATTTATAAAATAAATAATAAACCATTAATTTTTTACAGTATAAAAACTGCAATAAAATCAAATGTTTTTGATAAAATAATAGTCAGTTCTGATTCAGATAAAATTTTAACTCTAGCAAGCAAATTTAAAAATATTGATATTATTAAGAGACCAAGAAAATTAAGCGATGATAAAGCTCAAACAGTTGATACATTACTGCATGTTGTTAAAAAAATAAGAAATAATAAAAACTATCCTGAGATTATAATAACCTTAGAACCCACATCCCCTTTAAGATCAAAAAAAACAATTATTAATGCAGTTAAAGTTTTTAAATCAAATAAAAATATTGATAGCCTAATAAGTGTTGTAGAAACAAAATCTTTATATGGTAAAATTAAGTCAGGTATATTTAAATATAATGAAAATAAAATTATAAGAAGACGTCAAGATAGAAATTCCCTTTTTAAAGAAACTGGAACAATCTGGGGTACAAGAGTAAAATATTTGATTAAATTTAAAAAAGTTGTTGGTGGCAAAATTTATCCACTTATTATTAATAAAAATGAGGATTTGGATATTAATAATAAAGACGATATAAAGATGTTTAGAAAATTGCTAAAATAGAATTTTATTTATTCTACATAAATTATGATCTCAAACTTAAAAAGAACACTAATAATAGCAGAGGGGTGTGATAATCATTTTGGAAAATTAGATAATGCTAAGAAAATGGTATTAATGGCTAAAAAAAGTGGAGCAGATGTAATAAAGTTTCAGCACCATCTTCCCGACGAGGAAATGTTGCCAGATGTTTATAAATCTAAAAATTTTAAGAGCTCTCTTTATACTTTTTTAAAAAAATATTCTCTAAAAATTCAAGATCATTATGAATTAAAAAAATATTGTAATAAGAATAAAATAAAATATCTTTGCACTCCATTTAGTACAAAAGCAGCATTTGAACTTAATGAAATTGGCGTAAGTTCTTTTAAAATTGGGTCTGGTGAATTTTCTGATTTACCTTTTATAGAGAGTGTTTGTAAATTAAATAAGCCTGTAATTTTGTCAACAGGGATGTCCAACTTGAGAGAAATAATTGAAGTTTCAAAATTCCTAAAACAATTTAAAAATAAGTTTGCAATAATGAACTGTACAAGTGAATATCCTCCGATTTATAAAGATATAAACATTGGTTTTATTGAAGTTTTAAAGAAAAAATTACCAAATTTTGTTATAGGTCATTCAGATCATACGAATACGATTTATACCTCTTTAGCAGCTGTTGCGAGAGGGGCAAAAATCATTGAGAAGCATGTTTATCTAGACGGAAAAAATTTTGGACCAGATAGGGATGTGTCAATTAATTTTAAACAATTACGAGAGATGGTTAACGCAATTAGAAAAATTGAAATTGCTTTGGGTGATAAGAAAAGAATTTATAAAAAAGAAATGGAGATTGTTAAGTGGGCCAAAAGAAGCCTGGTTACAAGTAAAGAACTCAAAGCAGGTGAATTAATTAAGGTTGGGGATATTTGGTCTAAAAGACCATATACAGGTATACCATCAAAAAATTACTATAAAATTATTGGAAGAAAGTTAAAAAAAAATTTAAAGAAAAATAAGATACTTAAGTATTCGGATTTAAAATAAATATGAAACTATTATTTTTTACAGGCTCTAGAAGTGAATGGGGTTATATAAGACCTCTATTACAAATTTGTAAAAAAAAAAAAAATTAAATATGAAATTTGTGCAACAAATATGCACTTATTAGATAGCTTTGGGAATTCCGTTAAAGAGATTGAAAAAGACGGATTTAAAGTCAAAGAAAAAATTTATATGGCACTTGATGGTTATAATAATTTTACAATGACAAAGTCTTTATTTATTTTAGGAAATTCATTAACTGATTTAATTTATAGATCTAAGCCAGACTGGGTTATTTTAGCAGGAGATAGAGGAGAAACTCTTATTGCATCAATTGTCTCTGCATACACAAATACCCCAATTGCTCATATACAAGCAGGAGAGTTATCTGGAAATATTGATGGTCAAGCAAGACATGCAATTGGAAAATTTGCT
>MDTB01234863.1_pt1 | contig 10803 bp, 8 predicted proteins | sample 811161 | NCBI WGS metagenome assembly MDTB01 (sample SAMN05326650, study PRJNA326480) | marine metagenome | isolation source: seawater | place: Mediterranean Sea | collected 2009 | reverse complement strand
GTCAGCGACCTGTTCAGCGTCTTTTAAGTCTTTAATCGCTGTGCAGTATTCTGTCCCATCGTCTTCATCCCAGTTTTTCATAAACATGCCGCTGACGGCGTAACCTTGCTCTTTGAGCAAACAGGCTGCGACTGATGAATCAACGCCGCCGGACATTCCGACGATGACTTGAGTATCTTTGTTTTGCATGCGCGGATTCTACCCGAGTTGTATCGATCACTCGATACTCGCCGGGTGATAGATCTCCTAGCTGATAATTGCCTATGGTGGTTCGCACTAGTCGGAGGGTAGGGAATCCAACTGCAGCGGTCATACGTCGTACCTGACGGTTCCGTCCCTCGTCGAGTGTGATTTCGATCCAGCTAGTTGGAACATCTTTGCGGAAACGGATCGGTGGATCGCGGGATGTAAGCACCGGTACGCTTATCAAACGGCATTGGACTGCGCGCGCGGGACCATCACTAAGTTGTACGCCCCGTTCAAGCCGACGGCAGGTATCTTGTCCGATCTCGCCATCGACCTGGGCAAAATAAATCTTATGCTTTCCGTGTTTGGGATGGGCAATACTATTTTGTAGACGCCCATCATCCGTGAGGATGAGAAGACCCTCAGAGTGTTTGTCGAGTCTCCCGGCGACATAGACTCCGGGGATATCGATGAAATCCTTCAGAGTTAAGCCTTCTCCCGTGAATTGACACAGAACACCAAATGGTTTGTTGAAAGCGATTAACACTTTGTCTAAACCCAGCCTTTCTAAATATGTATTTCGTCCAAAATTTTGTTAAGGCACTTACTCGGTCTCATTATTTTTGATACTTCGTTGTCGCCGGGTAGGAAATACCCGCCAATGTTAGCGGGCGAACCTTGGCCCGCATTCAGTTCTATCATTATTTGAGTTTCGTTTTCCTTTAACGTGTTGTAAATCGGTTTAAAACGAGCCGCTAGATTTGGATCTGCCGTTTGTTTACTGAGGGCCTCGGCCCAGAATTGAGCCAAATAGAAGTGGCTGCCACGATTATCGATCTCTCCGACACTGCGTGAGGGCGATTTACCGGATTCTAGAATTCTCTGCGTGGCTACATTCAATGCTTCCCCCAAAACAAGAGCCACTTTATTTTTCTTACAGGTGCCGAGATGCTCAAGTGATGCAGCAATAGCGGTAAACTCTCCAAGTGAATCCCAGCGGAGGTGATTCTCTTTAAGTAACTGTTCCACGTGTTTCGGAGCAGAGCCTCCCGCGCCTGTTTCAAATAAACCCCCACCCTGCATCAGGGGGACGATTGAAAGCATCTTGGCGCTTGTGCCTAACTCCAAGATAGGGAACAGATCGGTCAAATAATCCCTTAACACATTACCGGTCACAGATATCGTATCTTGCCCTTTACTTGCTCTGGTGAGTGATATCTTGGTGGCCTCGCGTGGAGATAGGATATCTATAGAAGTGCCATAGAGGTTCCGTCCGTCTAGCACTAACTTGATCTTCTTAATTAGCTCCGCGTCGTGGGGCCGGCCTTCATCTAGCCAAAAAATAGCTGGCTGCTGGGTTATTTTTGCTCGAGAAATACCCAGTTTGATCCAGTTGTCTATCGCATCGGCTTGCGTCAGACATAGCCGCCAGATGTCGCCTCTCTCTACCTTATGTTCGGTAACCACCGTGCCTTGTTCGCTTACCACTCGTATTGATCCTGCATCTGGGGCGAGGAACGTCGTGTTGTGAGAACCATATTCCTCGGCCCTCTTAGCCATCAGACCAATATTAGATACGCTCCCCATAGTCGCTGGATTGAACTCCCCGTGTTCGATACAGAACCTGATGGTTTCGTCGTAGACCCCCGCATAAGAACTATCGGGGATCACGCATTTTATGTCGGCCTCTGACCCATCGGCGGCCCATCCTTTCCCGCCGTTTCTGATAATTGCTGGCATCGAGGCATCTATGATCACGTCGTTTGGGACGTGTAGGTTAGTGATACCTTTATCCGAATTCACCATATGGAGATCCGGTTGTTTTTGAAGACAGGACGTCAGGTCAGACAGGATTTGCTCTCTCACGCTCTCGTCAAGACTATCAACCTTGGTTGCAAGGTCACCTATACCGTTATTAGGATTGAATCCTGAAAGATCTAGATTTTTCTGATGCTTTAAGATGAGTTCTTCGAAGAAGATCTTTACCGCGTATCCGAATATCACCGGATCAGAAATCTTCATCATCGTGGCTTTTAGGTGGACAGAAAATAGAACTCCACGTCTTTTGGCATCGACTATTTCAGCCCTGTAAAATTTCTGGAGGGCGTCCACGCTCATATATGTTGTATCGACCACTGCTCCGAGATCAAGTGGAACAGAGGGCGCTAGGATGGTCTTCTTACCATCGCCGTCGTAGAAGCATATTTTCGCTTTGCCGACGGACTGCTCATCGACAGTGACTGATTTTTCATTGTGTCGAAAATCGGAGCTATTCATGGTCGAGACATGGGTTAAAGAGCTTTTGCTCCATTCCCCCATCCGGTGAGGTGTTTTTTTTGCGAATTTTTTTACAGAGTCTGGCGCTCTCCTATCAGAGTTTCCCTCCCGTAATACTGGATTTACTGCACTGCCGAGTACCCTCGTGTACTTTTTTTGAGTTTCGATCTCTTCGTCTGTGACCGGTTTATCAACGAAGTCTGGGACATCAAACCCCTTAGTTTGGAGCTCAGCAATTGCACTTTTTAGTTGTGGAACCGAGGCGCTTATGTTCGGTAATTTGATGATATTGGCCTTGCTAGTCTTGGCCAACTCTCCGAGGTAATGAAGATCATCGGAACATGGATCGTGTTCAGGCAACCGTTCTGGAAACTGAGCTAGGATTCTAGCGGCGAGAGATATATCACGTGTCTCGACGCTTATTCCGCAGAGCGAGAGAAATTTTTCGACGATTGGAAAAAGCGAGTAGCTTGCCAGCCTCGGTGCTTCATCAACCAGCGTGAGAGTAATGTCAGGTTCCATAGTTCTTTCAATCACATTTATATCCCTTCAGTGCGTGTGGCAAGAATGTTTAGGCATCACCAACTTACTAAACAGATTCTAGTATTTTCGGTTTAGGACTTGATCTGATCCGTTCTGTCTGACGCAATTACCTGTATCGCACCATCGGGTTAAATCAGTCAAATATCGGTCGGGTGAAGCGCGTGGGATTATAATCAAGTTGGCTTTGTTTGTTAATGCACCGGTATCTCGGTAATTGCTCCTAGGTATACTGACAAGCTAAGCAAATTGTCGGAACACTCGATAGAAAAAGTATCGATCCCGCAAACTTAAGGGAACCTATTATTGATGCATCTGTGAAAGCCTCTTCCGATCGCGCGCTATCATGATCGTCTGTATGACTAACTAAAAGGTGCTCATTGAGAGCCTACGGACCGCCCCAAGCTCCGAGGCTCACAGCGAAATCTGTGAAGAGAATTGTCGCATTGGTTAGGCCATCCTCGTCGACCTCTTACCACACAAAGCCGGGAATGCTCGGGTGCGCGTACTTTTGCATACGGTACAACATTGCGACAGGGCTGCGTTTCTGGTGCCCAACTAGCGTTTTTACTTGCGCGATGTTTAATCGAAAAATTGTGGCTTTTGGAATCTTTTTTGTGATGGGCATTGGCACCACACTTTTTGATATGTTTCTATTTACACGGGCGGTTTTGTCCCCATGAATATGCTAAGTGACACAGGATTTTTCGATTCGATGAGTGAACCAGACATCCCGGGCTTTGATCCGGATGAGGAGCACGGGCTAGCAGTTGCCGAGCCGGAACTGAAAAAGCCGCCGATGTATAAAGTGATTATGCTTAACGACGACTACACGCCTATGGAATTTGTGATCCATGTTTTGGAGTTATTCTTTAACATGGATCTTGAAAAGGCGACGCAGATTATGTTGACCGTTCATACCAAGGGCGCTGCTGTCTGTGGGGTGTACCCGAAAGACATAGCTGAAACTAAGGCGGAGCATGTAGTCGAGTACGCAAAAGAAAATCAGCACCCCCTGATGTGTCAGGTAGATATTGCAGAGGTTTGATAAGGAGACCTTTATGTTGAGCCGCGATCTCGAAGTGACCCTTAATGATGCTTTCAAGCGCGCTAGGGAATTACGCCATGAGTACATGACAGTCGAGCACCTGTTGCTTGGATTGCTGGATAATGCGTCTGCTGTCCAAGTTCTAAATGCTTGCGGGGCCGATTTGACGAAACTACGTGAAGAGTTAGAACAGTTTATTCTGCATACAACGCCCGCATTACCTGACGACTCTGAGCGGGATACGCAGCCGACTCTCGGGTTTCAGCGGGTACTACAGCGCGCCGTCTTCCATGTGCAGTCGTCGGGGAAGCAGGAGGTCACCGGCGCTAATGTGTTAGTCGCTATTTTTTCCGAGCAAGAATCACAGGCTGTGCACTTCTTGAAACAAGAAGAAATAGCGCGTATCGATGTGGTTAATTATATCAGCCATGGGGTTGCCAAATCTGAAGAAGCGGGCGCAGATGGCGAGACTGAATCAGAAACGTCGACCGGTCAGACTGAGGCAGGTAACGAACGTACATCAAATCTTGATGGGTATTGCACAAATCTGAATTCGGAAGTAGTGGCGGGTCGTATTGATCCGTTGATTGGTCGTGACAAGGAGCTGTCTCGTGTCATTCAGACACTCTCTCGTCGTCGCAAAAATAACCCCCTACTCGTGGGTGAAGCGGGTGTTGGTAAGACCGCGATTGCCGAGGGCTTGGCTTATCGGATTGAGGAAGGGCAGGTGCCTGAAGTCATTGCGGATGCGGTCGTCTACTCACTTGATCTTGGATCACTGTTGGCAGGCACCAAGTACCGCGGGGACTTTGAGAAGCGCTTGAAAGCGCTCCTCGGCGAGCTAGAAAATGAAAAGCATGCCATTTTATTTATCGATGAAATCCACACAATTATTGGGGCCGGTGCTGCATCGGGCGGGGTGATGGATGCATCTAATCTCCTGAAGCCCCTATTGTCATCTGGTCAATTGAAGTGTATCGGTTCAACAACGTTCCAGGAATTCCGAGGAATCTTTGAGAAGGACCGCGCATTAGCTCGTCGGTTTCAGAAAGTTGACGTCCTGGAGCCATCCGTCGAGGATACGATCAAGATTTTACATGGTCTGAAATCGCGCTTCGAGGAACACCATGAGCTCCGCTACACCAAGGCTGCTTTGAGCTCGGCCGCCGAGTTATCCGCGAAGTATATGAGCGATCGGCATCTACCAGATAAGGCGATCGATATCATTGACGAAGCCGGGGCCATGCAGCGCCTAATGCCACCGTCGCGTCGCAAAAAGGTGATTGGGGTACCTGAAGTTGAGGCGGTGGTTGCCAACATTGCCCGAATTCCGCCGAAGCAGATATCCAAATCAGACACTGAGGTGCTTGAAAATCTCGAGCGTGATCTGAAACTGACCGTATTTGGTCAGAATGAGGCTATCGAGCGCATGAGTTCGGCGATCAAGTTATCGCGTGCCGGGCTGAAGCAGGAAGGGAAGCCCGTCGGATGTTTCCTATTTTCAGGCCCTACAGGTGTCGGTAAGACAGAAGTCAGTCGACAACTTTCGAGAACCTTGGGTATTGAGCTGGTCCGGTTTGATATGTCTGAATATATGGAGCGTCACACCGTCAGTCGCTTGATAGGTGCACCCCCAGGATATGTTGGGTTTGACCAGGGCGGTCTCTTGACCGAAGCGATTACTAAGAATCCTCACTGCGTGTTGCTCCTCGATGAGATTGAAAAAGCACACCCTGACGTTTTTAACCTGCTACTGCAGGTGATGGACCACGGCACCCTGACCGATAATAACGGTAGAAAAGCGGACTTCCGCCATGTCGTTTTGATTATGACTACCAACGCTGGTGCTGAGAGCCTATCCAAACGAACCATTGGGTTTAGTGAGCAGGATCAGACGACCGATGCAATGGAGGCGATCAAGCGCTATTTCACACCGGAATTCCGTAATCGTTTGGACGCGATCGTTCAGTTTGGTGCGTTGACTGAAGAGGCGATCGAACAGGTTGTTCATAAATTCATTGCCGAACTACAGGCTCAACTCGACGATCGCAAGGTCTCTATTGAGCTTGATGATTCTGCGATGCGCTGGCTTGCAATTCGTGGTTATGACAAGGCGATGGGTGCCCGCCCGATGGCGCGATTGATTCAGGATTCGATCAAGAAACCCCTGGCGGATGCGATTCTATTTGGTGACTTGTCCGGCGGCGGCAGCGTGCTGGTTACAGTCGAAAAGAATGACGAACTGGGCTTTGAAATAGCACCTCGTGAGGTAAAATCGAAAGAAACAGCATGAGGTTTGGTTACCCCGGAAACTCCGGGACGACAATATGTCAGCGTGCCCGGAACGTGATACGCCCCTTTGTCAGGTCGTAGGGCGTGAGTTCTACAGTCACTCGATCGCCAGTCAGGATTCGGATGTAGTGCTTGCGCATTTTTCCAGAAATGTGAGCTGTTACGACGTGACCATTATCGAGTTCGACACGGAACATGGTATTAGGCAGCGTATCAACGATCGTGCCTTCCATTTCAATTGAATCTTCTTTTGCCATTGGGCTCCCTTTGAGCGTGATGAAAGGCGCGATTATGCCCGCTTACTCCGCGCGAATCCACCTGCTGTTTATGAGCATCTCAATTGGGCGGTACTCGTTTTTGTACGCCATTTTCTTTGAATCACGAATCCAGTAGCCCAGATAGACGTAAGGAAGCTTCATTTGCCGTGCGATTTCGATGAGTTGCAACACCATTAAGCGTCCAAGACTTCGGGCATCAAACTCAGTATCTGGTTCAAAGAATGTGTAGATCGCAGAGAGTCCATTTCCCGGAATCTCATCGAATAGAGTCACCGCGATGAGACGCTCATTGACGCGGGCTTCGAGGAAGAATGCATGCTCACTATTTGACGCGAGGAACGATTCATATTGCGAAGGCGACGGCGGATACATGTCGCCATCAGAGTGGCGTACCTCAATGTACCGCCGAAAGAGATCATAGCGCTCTTCATCCAAGATTGGTGTTCTTGCGGTGAAGCATACGTCCCGGTTTGTCTTAAGTGTCCGGATCTGCCGTCGTTTAGGCCGAAATGATTTGACCGGGACCCGCACCGAGATACAGGCGGCGCATTGCGCGCAATGCGGTCTATAGATGTACCGGCCAGACCGCCTGAAACCGGACTCAGCGAGTTTCACTAGTTGTTCTGGGCTTATTGATGCACTTGGCTCCACAAATAAGGTTATTGCTTCCTGCTCATCTAGATAGCTGCACGGGTGCGGTGCGGTAGAAAAAAATTTTAGTGTATCAAGACTGCTCATAATGCAAGTTCGTTGATTCTCTCAATAAAATCAGCGCGAGCGATAAGGCTAGCACCTAGCGACTTGAGATGCGATGTGGGAACCTGGCAATCGATAAGATCAACCTGATGTAGTTCAGATTCTTGGCAAAGTGACGACAGTGCGGCTTTCGATGCGTCTGGAACGAGGGAGACCATCGATTCCCCAAACAGCACGCGTCCAAGTCTGACGCCGTAGAGTCCACCGACGAGTTCAGTGCCTCGGTAGGTCTCAAATGAGATGGCGTAACCCTGTCGATGGAGCTCGACATAGGCCTCGATCATGTCTTCATTGATCCAGGTCCCCCCACGATCCTGCCGTGTCGATGCACACAAACGGATCAGCTTCTCGAACTGCGCATTGATTCGGACCTCAAAACCTTGTCTTTTGATTGATTGTCTTAGGCTTCGTCTGAACTTAAAGGCGCGAGGCTCTAGAACTAGTCGGGGGTCTGGGCTCCACCAAAGGATCGGCTCGCCTTCAGAGAACCAGGGAAATATGCCACGGGAGTAGGCGAGTCGCAGGCGCTCGGGCGATAGGTTGCCGCCAGCACACAACAACCCGTTCGGGTCATCGAGTGCTTCGGTCACATCTGGGAAATCCAGGATGTTGGGTGGGATCCAGGGAATCAGCGCCTAGACTCGTCGAGATAACGTTCTGCATCGAGAGCAGCCATACAGCCGAAGCCTGCCGATGTAATTGCTTGCCGATAGATGTGATCTGCCACGTCTCCTGCTGCGAACACGCCAGGAACAGATGTTTCGGTCACAAACCCATCGAGACCTGAGCGAACGACGAGATAACCGCCGTTCATGTCAAGCTGGCCTGCGAAGAGGTCCGTGTTCGGTTTGTGTCCGATCGCGATGAATACGCCGTGTACATCGATACGCTGGGTTGAGCCATCTTGTGTTGATTTGAGACTGAGTCCAGTGACACCTGCATCATCGCCCAACACCCTGTCGAGTTGGTGATTCCAGATCACATCGATGTTGTCTTTCGAAAATAAGCGGTCCTGGAGGATTTTCTCTGCGCGGAGAGAATCCCGTCTGTGAACGAGTTTGACCGAGTCGGCTAGGTTTGCGAGATATAGGGCCTCTTCAACCGCAGTGTTACCGCCACCGACCACGGCGACTGACCTTCCGCGGTAGAAGAAGCCATCACAGGTTGCGCATGCGGAAACACCCCGTCCTTTGAATTCCTCCTCAGACTCAAGGCCCAAGTATTGAGCACTTGCGCCGGTTGAGATGATCAGCGCATCGCATGTATAGGTGCCTTGATCACCGACCAACTCAAATGGATTCCGTTGGAGGCTGACCGTGTGAATATGATCATTGATAACTTTGGTATCAAACCGTTCCGCATGAGCCTGCATGTCGATCATCAGCTGAGGGCCTTGCAGGTCAGAAACACCGCCCGGCCAGTTTTCGACTTCTGTGGTTGTCGTAAGCTGACCACCAACCTGTGTCCCTGTAACGACGACGGGAGAGAGGCCTGCGCGGGCTGCATAGACGGCTGCTGTCCATCCGGCTGGACCCGAACCAAGAATGATAAGTTGATGATGCACGATTGATGTGTCCTTCTCTGTTAAACTTCGCCAATGTATTCACAGGCGTATAGATTATAAGGTCATGAGTCGATCCTCCAAGGAGTTCGGTTGAACGAATCTAAACCACAGACCTGGTACAGCCGTTTAATACGCGAAGTCACCTGGCTTTTGGGCGTTGCGCTAACCGTTTTTCTCCTCTTGGCGCTCCTGTCCTTTGATGTGAAAGATCCGGGTTGGTCCTATCAGGGGGCGGTTACGGAAGTGCACAACGCGATCGGTTTGGTCGGTGCATTTGTTTCTGATTGGCTGTTGTCTTGGTTTGGTTATACGGCATTTGCCGTGGCCTCGCTTCCGATGGTTATCGTTCGCTGGATCACCCTCGGGACCCTGGATGGTCGTATTTGGATCGCGAGGATACTAGGTGTGGCAATACTGATTCCTGGCCTCTGCATCATGTTTGGACTGCATCTTGGGGCGGGCTCGAATTGGCTGCCAATAGGAACCACCGGTGGCGGAATCTTGGGTGGTGTATTGAATCAAGGCTTGGTCGTGAACTTCGGGATCACTGGGATGGCCCTGAGCGGCCTTGTTTTGAGCCTCCTCGGACTGACAATCGTTTTCTCTGTATCGTGGCCCGATATGCTCGCAGGGCTTGGGTATGTGATGCTCGAGACAGGGCGAGCAATTTCCGGGATACTGACCGGTAGGAGGCGCCCTGCGCAGTTAACCATGGAGAGTCGCCGCTCAATAGTTGGGCGTTTATTAGCGCCAATTAACCGCACGATCCTCCCGAAAACCGTCCGCAATACGTTAACCAAAGTCGTACCGTGTCCGCCCGAGGCAGATGTCGCGCAGATTGAGGCGGAGCTCTTGGGACTCAAAGCAAATCGGGATATCTGTCGTCCTGAAGATTTGATGCCCGGGGCGAACTTAGATAAATCTTCATTTGCTGGTGGGCCTCGTCTTGATCTCTCTGCGCTGGACGGGCTTGATAACGATCGTCGTGAGCCACTTATCAGTGCAGATTCGCTGTCTGGGTCGGTTGAGCGGAACATCACCATTGCACCACTGAACGAGGCCCAGGCGCTTCTCGATGACGAGCCGTCTTCAGCGCAAGCGAGACCGAGGGCTCAAGCGCTTGAAGCGGTGCCTGGGCAGATGGCCTTGCCTGATTTGTCATTGCTGGATCCAGCTGATTCTTCATCAGATAAAGGCTTCTCTCAAGAGGAGCTGACCGAGATGGGCAGCTTGCTGGTCAGACGGCTCGGAGAATTTGGCGTTGAGGCAGAGATCGTCGCGATTAATCCAGGACCGGTAGTGACCCGCTTTGAGATTGATCCAGCCCCCGGTGTCAAGGTGTCGCGGATTGCTAACCTCGCTAAAGATCTCGCAAGGAGCCTAGCGTTAGTCAGTGTGCGTGTCGTTGAGGTAATCCCGGGCAAAAGTACGGTGGGTATTGAGATCCCTAACCAGTATCGAGAAATGGTGCGTTTGTCACAGATTCTTGGTAGCGATGCCTACACAAATGACCCTTCTGTTTTATCGCTTGCCATGGGCCATGATATTTCTGGCCAGTCGGTGTGCGTGAATCTGGAGAGGATGCCACATTTACTGGTCGCAGGCACCACGGGGTCGGGTAAGTCCGTCGGAGTAAACGCCATGCTTCTATCGATGCTATATAAGGCACGGCCCGATGATTTGCGGTTGATTTTGGTCGATCCAAAAATGTTGGAGCTGTCAATCTACGAGGGCATTCCACATTTGTTGGCCCCGGTCGTGACGGACATGAAAGATGCGGCCAACGCGCTCCGCTGGTGTGTTGGTGAGATGGAGCGTCGTTACAAACTGATGGCAGCGCTTGGTGTCCGGAACCTTGAGGG